>Ga0247841_10000289_pt1 | contig 135186 bp, 108 predicted proteins | sample LaCruzMarch2015__2_FD_192410 | JGI IMG/M metagenome (GOLD analysis project Ga0247841, IMG submission 192410) | Freshwater microbial communities from meromictic Lake La Cruz, Castile-La Mancha, Spain - LaCruzMarch2015_18m | ecosystem: Environmental > Aquatic > Freshwater > Lake | place: Spain...
CCAGAGGGGCAAGATCGAGTTCTTCGCCCCTGTGGTGAAAGCCAAGGTCCGTAAGGTCTGACAATCAAAGACGACGATGCCCGAAAGGGCAGGCGCAGAAACCCCTAGGGAAGTGACATGCGCCCGCATGTCCGTTCCGAATGCGATGATCGACGTATTCCGGCATCGCTTTGACCTCGGGCATATCCTGATTGCTTTCTTCTGAACCGTAACGATTTGCATCCGCGAGAGGTTGCGGGCATAATTCCGGGATGGATGGATTGAAGGATACTCCCCCCGAATTTGAGCTGATCGCACTCTGCTGTCGCGAGGCAATTGATGCACTTGGCAACGGACGACAGTCCGATTGCCCAGTTTCAAGGGTCATCGAACTTGCCGGTGGAGTTTGCGGTACCGCGGCGGCTCAGGATCGGATCATCAGGCTGTGCCGACGGCACCGGGTTGGTCCCCTGGTGTACCGTGGTCTGGTCGCGATGATCAGCAAGGTGCAGGCCTCAGAACGATTGCGTACTGATGGCGATCTGACAGATGTTGCCGTGTTGGAGCGGATCAAGTCCGGACTGGAAAATCACTACTTCGCGAGCCTCCTGTCGAATGAGAGGCTCCAGCGCGAAGTTTCCACGATAGCAGAATGGTTTGCTGCGGCAGGGATACGGGCGGTGCCGTTCAAGGGACCGGTGTTGGCCTGGCAACTCTATGGCGATGTTGCGCTGCGTCCATCCTCGGACCTCGATTTTATCCTTCATGACAAAGATCTCCTCCGCGCCAGGGACTTGCTGGAAGGGAAGGGTTTCAGGTCGCTCCGCAAGATGACTGCGGTGGAGGACAGGATTTGGAGTGAGTCAGGATGGGGATACGATATGGGAAGCGCCGAAGGTGGATTCACGGTGGACATCGCGTCTCGTGTCACGCCTTACTACCTGCCGTATTCATTGGATTCAGATGATTTCTGGAGTGAGACGAGGGATTTGAACTTCAACGGCAGTACAATCAGGGTTATGTCGCCTGAGCTAATGCTGATCTTCCTGTGCTGGCATGGCACGAAACACATGTGGGAGAACCTGATCTGGGTGGCCGATTTGCATGGGATGATACTGCAACGGCCGGGGCTGGACTGGTCCAGGGTCCAATGTCTGGCCCGGCAGTCGGGAACCTCCGTTATGCTCGACACCGGGTTGTGCGTTGTACGATCGGTGTTCGGCACGCCTTTGCCAGACGGGATCAATTCCGGCCTGGATGGGGAACCCCGAACGGCGCACCTCGCCGATATGTGCGTCCAGCAACTGGAAGGCAGGGCAGGGGCCAGGATCGGCTGGCTGCAGGAGCAGATGTTCTTCCTGAGGATGCGGGAAACACTACGGGGACGCCTCTGGTGTGTTCTTCGCACACTGGTCAGTCCGACCATCAGCGACTGTCAGGCCGTACGTCTTCCTCCGTCACTATTCGTCCTGTACTATTTGATTCGGCCTTTCCGGCTCCTGTTCAAGGTCATAATGCAGACATCGAAGTCCGCTTCCGGCGGGACCCATTCCGCCAACTCAACCCCGCCGGCGATTCGAACGGAGGAGCGGGCAATCTCCCCGGTGGAACTGGCCAAGCTGGCGAAGGTGTTCCTTGGTGATCGCGGGTGTTCCATCAGGATTACCGTGAACGGAGCAAGCATGAGGCCGTTCCTCCGTGATGGCGATATCCTGACGATTATTGCTTCCGATGGCTCTGGTCTCAGGGTGGGCGATGTGGCTTTGCACGGACGGGCCGGAGGATCGGTGGTTGCCCATCGAGTTCTTCGACGATTCATGCGAGATGGAAAGATCTTCATCGAGACTCGCGGTGACGCTCTGGCAGGAGCAAGAGACCTGGCGACCACAGACAGCATCATAGGGAAAGTCGTGAGTGCTCAGAGAGGGATGCGTATTCTACGTATTGATGGCGCCCTTTACCGTGCCGCCGCCATGTGCTGGGTCATGTGCAGCCCCTTCAGTCAAGCGCTGTTGCGATTCACGCGCCGGCCTGGAGGGTCATGAGGCTGCTTGAAGTGTTTTCAGGAATTCAACGGCATCGCTCGTGGGCGTGAAACCGAAGTCATAGGCCGGCACCTTGGATACAATCTTTTCGCAGGTTGTCAGGATCGGGGCGATCAAATCCCGGTCGTACCAAGGTACAGAGGCTACGGGCATGAGCCTCTCTATGGCTTGCTTCTGATCGAGCTTCGTAAGACTGTTTGTGCTGCTTTTCTTCAGGAAGAGGATTGCGCTCAGTGGCGCGTTGCCATCAGCGCATACGCCGGCCTCGCCCAGCCATGGGGTGCCGAACATCCTTGGGCCGCTGCCCGTATCCCTCACGATGATCCTGTCGTCGCTAAGCCTCACTGCATTACTGGTACTTGAAAACAAGCGCGTCAGTGTGCTCTTGCCTGCACCGGACACACCTGGAAATAGAAACCCTCTTCCATCCAGTGCGATGCCTGTGGAGTGGACAATGACCCCGCTACGCTCAGCAAGCGCATACATCATGAGAACAAGGTCCAGCGGATAGGAGACCGGATTCATTGTTTCTGTTCGGCCGTTGACGCGTGTTACCATTGCATCGCCGCAATAGACGACCACGTTATTTGATCCGAGCTCGATCAGCATTTGCCACATGGGCGACTTTGCGACGGGTGATTGCAGCACAACCATCCGTTGATTGTCGCCCCTCGAAAAGATCGACCATGATGTGTCCTTCTCCCGCAACGATCGCATGTCGTCCAGCGATGGCATGGTGTCGGGATCAAGGCGGATGCTGATTACGTCTTTGTCATCGTGATTACCGGTGTTGTTCCGCCGGAATGTGTCGTAATCAGCGTCATGGTGTCTGGTAAGAAAGACATCACCGGTCGCGTAGGTGCGCAGCAGTAATCCGCCAAGTTCTATGCAAGCAAGGTCAGGCATTGTCTTTCCAAACGCTGATGACTATCAGGGCGCAAGGTTGATGACGAAGGAGTAGTGCGAGGATCACTTGTTCGCAGGCAAACCGCATAGAACCGGCACGTACACCAGCCTAGGATACTGACCGTCACAAACTGCACCAACGCGGAATTCCCCGTCATGTTGTAAAGCGCGTTTCCGGAAGAAGAATCTATGATCCAGGAATGATCGAACAAACACTTTGCGAATCGCAGGGATAAACGGCAATGCCGATATTGCCACCAGCGACCTTGCAGGAGTCACCGAGCACCTCTTTGGCCACGAGTTTCACGACCCGCAGCGCAGGCTTGCGATACGGACGCTTTGGTTGTGTATTAGTGTTCGATTTCATGACGCGTGCTCCGCCTCCTTATGATGATTAACAGTGAGAAATTGTAGCCTGAGTCTGCCGATACTGCAAAGGAAATCCGAAGGCTTTGTTTCCGAGCCTGTTTCGACCTCCAGGAAACCAGGACAATATCCGCATAGCGCCTTCTTGTTGCAGGTTACGCATGCGAACTGGTCTGATTCCACAGTCCTTTTCATTTGAAAGACTATGTTTTTCCAGGCTGGGGCAAACGCACCATCTGCAATATTCACAATGATGCGGCGAGCCATCACGCAGGGCGAAAGATTTCCGTACGGGTCAATCCAGAAACACGTTACGCCGGCGCCGCAACAGTAGAGCCGGTTTGTAACAGGCATATCTCGATGCGAGGCTTCGTAGTTCTGCCATGAACGGACTTTCTCCGGATCGGAGAAATCAAGGTTCACTATTTCCTCCGGGGAAAGACGGAGGGCGAGAGGTGCTCTGTCGCCATTCATTCTCGGGAAGATCAAGGGGTCGTAACGGAATGTCGCTCCGTGCTCACTGGCTACGCTCTTCATGTCATCAAACTCGGTCAGGTTGCGCGTCATCAGAACAGTCTTAAGTGTTACCTGCAGTCCAATCGATACGAGCCGATCAGCGGCGCGGCGGGCGAGAAGGAAAGAACCGATAACCCCAGTGATGCCATCATGCGTGGCGGCCGTTGCCCCGTAAATGCTGATTTCCACCCTTCGTGGAGGAAGATCACTGAAAAGCGCCATTATTCTGTCGTCAACGAGCGTGCCATTCGTAAAAACCGTGACTATGAGGCCGTTCTTCTTTGCGCGAGTGTAGATCTCGCTGAAGTCAGGCCTGAGAAGCGGTTCGCCGCCTGTCAGCAGAAGAAAGAGGCAGCCCTCGCGTGTTATCTCGTCGAGGATACGGAGATGAGTAGCCGTGTCCATCTCGCCTGTCTGCGCGTCACCGTTTGATGTTGCGGGTCGGGCATAGCAGTGGTGGCAACGAACATTGCAGCGGTTTGTGAGAGCCATGCTGCCATATGTCGGTGAGTGTTCTATTGAGAGACGGCTGGACAATCGACGGAGATAGTCGGAATCACTGAGCATCTCGTTCTCTGCGCATATCGACATCAGGCGGACACCTCGATCAAATCCGCCTTCTCGAGTCCGGATATCAGTTCATTCAGATCATTTTCCGCCACTTTCTTCTCGACGTCAAATTCATCGACGATGGCGGTAAGGATGACATCCAAAGCTGTCTTGCCGTCTATTCGTTCCCAGACAAAGTTACCTATGCCTTCGAGCACGATCAGTTGATCCATATTCGCGAGTTGTGCGCGAATTGGCACCAGCATGGTTTCCCCCGCTATGGACCGGGTAACTATCTCGCCCTTCTTGCGATACACCATTGATCTTTCCTTTCGTCAGTTATCGTCCGGCACCGCGCAACGCGAAAACACGCTCCATCACGGGCCAATGGCTTCTGAGAGAGGCCACGAGTATTCCGGAAGTGCAGTCCCGGAGCACAGCAATTACTGGATCAATTCCCGTACGGATCCCGTTCCGGCGTTTCCTATTGGCCCGAGACGAGAACGCGTATGAACGCCGTGCTGCGATCCGGGCGGGGGCTGCGGACTCTGCAGCTTACTGTTTCCGTCAAGCCGTTAAGGTCATCCGTGACTTCAGTCTCCTTCACGAACTTCGCCCCGTTTACCCATGTACTGAGATCGGCGGATACCTCAACGCCGAAGCCAACATCCAACGCGTTCTTCCGGCGCGTGTAGGTGAGAATGGCATCAAAGTCATTCTCTGCACCAAGATCGGTGAGCGAGAATCTGCGCCGTGCATCATGCGATGCAGGGTTGAGCGCCACAGCGTACTCGACAATATTCGCTATCCCGTCATGATCCGGATCCGCGGATGCGGAGCTGATCCTGGGATTGGCGAGTTCGGTAGGCGTGAACCATTTCTGCTGCCATTCACGCATTGTTGTCGCTGAGTCGGCCGCAATTGTGCCGACACCAGCTACTTCCATGGTCGGCGGAGCGGGCAGCCTGGTCATCTGCGAAACCGTCAGCGCCGGATCGCCGAGCAGGTTGTAAATTCCTGGAATGTACTGCATGAGTTGATCGCACGAATATTCTTGTTTTGCGGCAAGGATGGCTTCGCCGAGGATGCCGTCGCATCTCTGGAAGACCTCGTTGTAGAAGTTTCTGTCCAGCGATCCGGCGTATTCGTCCAGAGACAATCCTGACGGGGCCCAAACCGCTATCGCGCCGCCGCCATCACGCAGCAGGAGGGTTTCCGCGAGGCAGTTGAATCCGGGTCTGGTAAAATTACCGATTGAGCAGCTCATGGCCGTAACCACCGGCATGCGTGTGCCGTTTGTCAGTGAATTAGCATCGGCGCTCGTCAAGAGGCCTTCCGCGGCGAAACGGTCTATGGCACCGTGGCCGAAGTAACTCAGGAAGAGGGCGCCTTGATTCAGGGCCGGCAGTAGCAGTGCGCGTGTCGGGGCAACCGTCTTGCTTGGCATATATGCTTTGCTCGCCGTGAAGCCGGTCGTTATCAGACCCGCGATCTGGTCGCTTGACGCGGCAAAGTTGCCGCCATTGTCCGGGTTGTCCGTCGTCAGAACCAGGCGTTTCTGCCAATCCGCGGGCGCGCTGGCTTCGTATGCGATGATCTTAGCGACAAGCCTGCTGAGTTCGGCGGCTGTTATGGCAGGCAGTCTTCCGACGGCAAGTTCAGGCACGCCGTCGTGATTCACATCGGCATATGCGCTGTCCGAGGTGGAGAGTCCCAACGGCGTCATGACCATAAGCGGGGGCACGACGTTTTCACCGTAGCCCAGGAAATTCTTGTAGTCGTATGTGCCCTTGCCGGCCAGCACGAGGTAGCGTGGCGCCACATTCCAGTTAAGCCAGGCGTATTGGATGAACGACACTATTGCGTGAGGGGAGGGTAGTCCATTGTTGAACTCGTCGTATATGTCCTGGACCAGCACAACTTTGGAGTTCAGACCTTTGCCCTGCCGGTAGTCTGCAAGCGACTGGGCGGCAGTTGCGAGTGCGTCGGCCGTGATTATGAGGTAGTCGCATGAGTTGTCACGGTTCTTCAAGCACGAAGGAACATCCAATCGCATTGATGTTGCCGGCGCTGTCGCCCTGCTGAACATGACGCATGTTGACTCCGCATTCAAAGGAGTGAAGCTTGCGCGATAGAGGCCACCGTCCGTCTCTATCAGCAGCGGCGTGACCCGCACCGGGGTCTCAGGATTGCTCACGTCGAGCACGGTTATCTCAGGCGTTGTGAAGCCGGCTACTGTGAGTACTGCGTTCGTGCTGCTGTGCATCAGGATCTGGTCCGCCCTGGCCCTGCATATCTTCGCGTAGCTGACGTCGAATGAGTTCAGATAGAAGGTGCTGTAGGGGACGCCGGCTTCCTTGACAGCTGTCACTTCGACGAGGTTGCTGCCTTCCAGAAGTGAGGACTGGTCGAATGCAAAAGTTGCACTCTTAGCGTACAGGCCTTCCCATGTGCTTTCGCCGACGACTTTCCCGTTGAGCTTGATCAGCGCATGGTGTTCCCCCGCGATTCCAAGTGACGTGCTTCCGAAAAGACGTACCGTCAATTCGGCCGTTTCTGAAACCTTTGCAACATCCACGAGGTTAAGCGTGAATGACTTTGTGGTGAACGAAGAGTTGGCGCTCATCATGTAGTCCCACATCCAGTAGTCGCCATCAGGATTGAGGCCTGTCCCGGCGAGAGCGTAGCGGTTGATTTCGAAGTGGGCTGTCTCCCTCGAGACTGAGACCTGGGCGGGTGTGGGGAACGCCGTGGCGGCAACCTGCACCGTCTTCCCTTGTGCTATGGTCAGCCAGTAAACATTGGCGTCAGAGTAGATGCTGTCAGTCTTCTTGCCGAAGAAGTACAGGGAGCTGCCATCATCAGAGGGCAGGTATGCGATGTCGACTCCCGCCAGGGTTAGGCGGAGCGTGCCACTAAGTATCGCCGAATTAATCTCGGATGCAGAGGCTCCCGTGAGTCCGGCTATCGCTTCCGCGGTAACGCTGTAGGCGGCGTCGCTTGTCACCGCAAGCTTGATCGCTGTCGATGTCGGCAGCGAGGCGAGAGTCATGCTTCCGGCAGGCAGGCTTGCAGTCTGGAGACCTCCGGCGGCGGCCGTCGCGAGGTTCCCGGTCTGCCTTTCCATGGCGAGCAGTCTTGCTGCCGTGGCGGATGATGTTCTCGGCTGCGAGCTGAAGCTTCCGGCCGCGGTGGAGAGACTCATCGTCTGCATGCTTGTCTTCGAACCGGTTATTACGGGAATTTCCACGGTGAACGGACCGTGGACAATCGCGCCACCGGTTGCTTCCATCTCTTCCAGCCGGTAGGTTTCGCTCTTGCCGGGCCGTGCGCCGGGATCTGGCATGCGGTATATACCGCCCTGTGCCGAGCCCGGTACCGACGGCATCATCTCGTCGGAAACGCGCGCGTACTGGTCGCTGCCAGGTGCCTTGCGATACAGATAAAAGCCCGCCGTGTTGGCCTCGGAAACCGTTTCCCATTCAACAGCAACACTGCCGCCTGCGTTCACGGCCTCGAAACGGGATAGAACCGCCAAAGTCGCAATAGCCACCTGGCTGGTATTGTTGAGCGGATTGCTGTCACCGGGGAGACAGTCGGTAATCCGGACGTAGTTGGTCATCATCTGGATCTCGGATCCACTGGTGACCGTATTGACCTGCGCCGTTATGACGAGCGTCGCGAAGCTGCCGACATCGAGGCGGCCCGCGGTCCACAGTCGTGCCACGGGGTCATATGATCCCTGGGAGGTCCAGGAATTACTGTATGTCACCTTGTCCGGCCAGATGTCGGTAACAGTGCAACTGTATGCGTCGTGCGGGCCATTATTGGTGAGTATGACGGTGAACCAGATCACCTGATTGGTTCTTGGATACATATCGTTGACCGTCTTGGTTATGCCCAGGTCAGTGACAGTCGAAAGCCCCATGTCCCAGTGATTCTGCCCGGACCTTACGGTGACAGTTATGTTGGTCGTACGGTACGGGGATGAAGGTGAGACGTCGCTGACATCGCTCCGGCTGGGGTCGCCTTGCGGGCTGACCGTGTATGAACCGGGAACAAACTCAACGAAGTAGTTGGTGGCGTTGGTGGGTATGAACTCATAGCGTCCATCCGGTCCGGTCGACGTGGTTGAAACCAGGTTGCTGTTTGAGGCGTAGTACAGCTTGACGGTGATGTTCGACATGGGTATCGGCGGAATCTCCTGGGAGACGTCCCCGCGAATGCCGTTCGAGTTGCTGTCATACCACACCATGCCGGAAATCGAAAGCCCCTCGTAGCCGAAGTCAACATCCGTGCGTACCTGTCCATTGGTCATGGTGACGGAGGTGCGGTTCAGAGTGCCTGTTCCGTCGAGGTCGAAGACGGGCAGCAGTCCGACTGGTATCGTGGCTGCATCCACGGCCACAGTGTAGGTTCCGGGGGTGAAGCCACCGATGTAGTAGTAGCCGTTCGTGTCCGTTACGGTGGAGAAATCGCCCGCGTCAAAGACGCCATTCCCGTTGATGTCGACATAGACCAGGACATTTGTCAGCCCTGGTTCTCCGGCGTCGCGCACGTCGTTGGAATTGATGTCCTTCCAGACTGTATCGCCGAGCGAACCCAGGCTCCACTCGTAGTCTTCTGTTTCGCCGTCACTGGCGGTTCCTGCATACGAGACTTCAGGGTAGGCTGGCTGCGAGGGAAGAAGTCTGAAGCGTGCGTAAATAGTCGTGATACTGGCGGTTGAAATAGTACTTGCCGGGATGGCGAAGTGGTTGGTGTAGACCCGGCTTCCGCCTCCGGCGTTTGTTGTGGCCGACTGGCTGATTATCATTTCGTCCGCATCGCCGAAATCGCCGTCATTATTGAAATCCATGTAACCGACGAGCCAGCCGGATCCCTTGCCGACCACTACTTGTACCTGTCCGGTACCGCCGTTATACCACATGCCCTTGCAGGAAACACCGTCCTCGTCGTTGGTGAGGCTGAGATTATCGCCATCGGCTTTGACGGACGGCAGACCGTTGATTTCAGTGTCAACAAGAGTTCCCAGGTAAAGGTCTGGCGTTGCCTTCACGACATTTCTGGCGCCGCTCGGGCTATCCTGAAGCAGCGTGGAATAGCTGTCGGGAAGATCGCCGTAATCATATCTCAGGGTGGACTTGAAAGCGAAGTCCATGTTTGTGATGGCCGGGGCGATAGGCACGGCCTGCCATGCGGAAACGGTGTTGCCTGCAGCGTTTACGCTGTTGGACACGATCATCGCAGGGGTGACGCCGACGGTCGTCGTGAGTTGTAGATTGTCATCAGGCACCCCGAAGGAGACGATGTACTTGTCGTTTCCGTCGCCAGGCGGCAGTCCTGAGAAGGAGTAGTCGCCGTTGGTCGTAGTGGTGGAACTGCCGATAAGATGCGTTTCGCCCGACTGGATTACATTATCGCCGTTGTCAATCCAGTAGTAGAGGTTGACCTCAGATTCAACAAATGGAACTTCATTTGATGAATAGCCGGAAGGCCCGTTGCCCATGACCCCATTGTAGGGCACATCTTCAATTCCGACTGTTCCGCTCAGAGTGTATGTGCCGGCGTACCGGTAGCCGAAATCAACGTCAAGCCGGACCTGGCCGTTGGTGATGGCGAACGTCGCCAGGTTGGCTGTGCCGGTGCCGTCAAGGTCGAAGGTGGGAGAAAGACCGGCCGGGAAGTCGGTGTCGTTTGTCAGCACCTCGACGGTATATGTGCCGTTGGGCCAGCCGGAGAAGATGTAGTATCCATCAGCGTCCGTGGCATTCGTGGCAACCACCACACCATTGGTCTTGAGTATCATTGAAACATAACCTATGCCGACCTCGTTGGTGTCTCTCGCGCCGTTGTTGTTCATGTCAAGCCACAGCGTATCCCCGATGACGCCTCTGGGTACGTAACCGAAATCGGCGCCCATGAACCTTGTGCCGGGGGCGACATGGTATGCGTATTGGCTGTCGATCCACAGGGCATTTGTGGAGAGATATGCTGATGCGCCGTCAGTATTTGGATCAGCTGAAATTGACGTTCCGGTGAGTGGGGAAGCGTTGGTGTCCACCACGACGACGTAATTCCCGGTTGGAAGCCCTGCGAACAGGTAGAATCCATTTGTGGTGGTAACGGTCGTGCGATACACGGTGTCGGATGAACCATTGGTTACAATGCCGTCGCCGTCGATATCGAGATACAACCGCACTGTGACGCCCGTTGCCCCGATCTCGTTCCAATCCTGCTGACCGCTGCGGTTGGAGTCCCAGAAAATGGTGTCCCCGATGGCACCAAGCGGCTTGAAGCCGAAATCCGCGAACAGGTAAGAGCTTCCGTTGGTTATGACCGCCGTGAACGATGCGGGTGTGCTCAATACGTACTTGTAGCCATATGCGTCAGTGGGCAGATCAGTATCGTTGGTGTCAACCGTGACAACGTATGTTCCATCCGGCACGTTGGCGAAGAGATAGCTCCCGGTGCTTTCGGTGTTGGTGATCGCGACATAGAGCCCATCGTTGTTAAAGTCGGCAAGCAGTGTCAGCTTAATGTGTGGAATCCCGGTCTCAAGTCCTCCGTCCTGCAGTCCGTCACCGTCGAAATCCCGCCATACAAAGTCGCCGATGTTACCGTAACCGTATGGCTGGAAACCAAAGTCCTGGTTTGTATTGCTTGTGTTTGTGATCACCAGATAGCTCTGGCCGTCGTAGTTGCCGTAGGGATCGCCGGTGACCCTGTATCTTGCCGGCAGGGCGGGGGATGTCATATCCACCGAGACGAAGTAGTTGGATGGATACCGGTGGGCGAATGTATAATACCCGTTGGTGGTCGTAGTCGTTGTGCCTGCGAGCCAGTCGGTTTCCACATCGAGGGTCCTATTGCTGTTGACGTCCACGTACAGTCGTACCGTTACGCCGGTAATGCCTTCCTCGTTTGCGTCCTGCATGCCGTTGCCGTTCCAGTCGTAGTAGAGTGTATCTCCGATATTGTACAACCCGATCATGCTGTAGCTGAAGTCCACACGTGTGACGGCGGTGGTGACATTGAACGTGGCGTAGCTCGCGGTGCCAAGTCCGTCGGTGTCGTATGTCTCGGACCAGGACAGATTGGTCATGCTTCCGCTGTTCGTAACGACCTGGACGTTATAGTTTCCGGAATAGTTGCCGGAGAACCAGAAATAACCCGCCGTGTCCGTCCGCCCCGTTGCAATGGCTGTTGCCGGTGTTCCCGGTGTGGTGCCCGTGTACAGGTATACGGTCACATTGGTCAACCACAGCTCGCCGGGGTCGGGTGCTGGTGCTCCGTTCCAGTTCAGGTCGCGCCATATCGTGCCCTGTATGATATTGGTGCCCGAGAGATACCGGTAGCCGAAATCAGAAGTGAGGTGGTCTTCCAGATTGGCCAGGAACACCACGTTGCTGCTGTTTGCACCGCCGTCCTCGTCGTAGGTGTTGATTACTCCGCTTCCGATCGTGTTGGTCAGAACCATAATGCGGTATGTGCCGTTCGATGGGAGCCCCTCGAACAGGTAGTATCCGGTGGAGTCGGTGACATTTGTTCTTGTCGGAACGTTCGTCGAGACCAGGACGACGGATACATTCGGGATGCCGGTTTCACCGTTGTCCTTGATTCCGTTCGCGTTCAAATCCCACCAGACAAGATCGCCGATTTCGCCTGCGTGCAGAACCACAACACTTGCGCTGCTTGTGGCCGTGTTGGCAGGTCTGCGGTCCGCGTAGGTGACTGCCGAGGTAACATATGTGATGTTCGTCACAATATTGGAAGAAACCCCGATACCGGGGTCAAGCGCCTTGAAAACAACTCGCACGGTGGAGGTTCCGCCCGGATAGATCGGGCCGACATTTGACCAGTAGACTGTTCCAGTTGAACCGCTTGTTGTCACGCTGGTGGGAAGGCGGGTTGAGCTGACATACTGAAGGTTGCTGGTGTTGTATGTGTCAACCAGCGGTACCGGATCCAGGGTCTCTGATGGATTGCTGTCGCCCTGCCATGAGGTTCTCAGCAGGAAGCCGACACAATCCAGATTCAGAGTGCTGCCACCCGAGGCCTGCTTCTTTGCTATCAATTCTATGCTGAGCGTGTTGGTGCTGGAGAAGTCGGACCAGAGCCATTGCTTGACGGAGGTTATGTCGAGTTCAAGCCGACCATACCTCATCCTGGCGGCCAGATCCGAAATCAGCATGTTGGTGGTGTACAGTGAGGTTCCACTCTGGATAAGAGAAACAGTGACATTGTCGTCTTTTACTCCCACGGCCTGGAACGGCATGATTATCGCGACCCTGGTCAGCCTGCCCACCGGTGCGACCTTCACGAAATTCGTTACCGTCATGTTCTCCGGGTTGCCTGAGAACGGAGGGTAGGCATACTTGCCGTCAGGACCCACGTTTTCAGGTAACCACGCGTTGGTTGCGTCGTTCCATCCGCTTCCTGTGCCGGCGCCGCTCGTGCCGCCGATTCCCCAGACGGTGTACTCCGTGAACCCGCCATTTCCTTCGACGCGGTTTGTCACGGTGATGCTGAATGTCACATTTGATCCTTCCCTGGTGGGGGAGCCGCTGACGAGTGTCTTGGTCAACTGGAGCAAAGGCGCGAAACCGAAGTCGGCATTGGTGAAGGTTACTGCCGCGGAATTGGTTCCGGAATAATCCAGATTCACGGAATAGACAAGAGACGTTGTGCTTGCGTAGCCGTATGGTATGTCTCTGTCCCCGGTATCGATCGCAGCAAGGTATCTGCCATCAAATAGATTCGTGAACATGTAGTAGCCATTGGCGGCCGTTACTGCGTTGGTGAGAAACACGTCGGCAGCATCGATCAGGCCATTGTTGTTTGAGTCGAGGTAGAGATTCACAGTGACATTGGAGATCCCTATTTCACCGGTATTCTGCACGCCATTTGCGAAGTTTGTTCCAACGCCATCGTCGATGAACACCGTATCGCCGAGGCTGTTGGTCCCGAGGAGCCTGGTGGCAGTGTGATCCCAGAGGAAGGGTGTGGTGTTGCCTAAACTCAGTCCGGCATAGTTCAGAACAATAGGATTTGTGAATGTGTACGGGTTGCGAATGGTGACCGCGAACCGGACAATGCCGGATGCAGCCGGCTGGAGTGCGCCGCTCAACCACCACTGAACATCGGTAACATTGGTCGCCACTCCCGGTTCTGACGTCAGCCAGGAGGAACCGCGGTTGGTTGAGAAAAGAACCTGGTAGCTTGTCACGCCGGCAGGCAGGGCGTTGTTGTTTGTTGCGCTTCCGGCGATGTAGATTGTTCCAGTTGGAATGGAGTCCTGCACCACAAGCGGCATATTGAGTTCGGGATTGCCTACGGCCTTAGTTCCAGCGTTGGAAAAGATCATCTGATACTGCAGGTTGGTGCCGGGCCACGTGAGGGTCAGGTCCACCGACTTTGCGAGTCGGACGTCAGTGGTGGTGCTGATTATGCCGAAGTTCGCGCCGTAGTCTCCATTGAATTTCTCGTTGTCGTATCCTGAAGCCACTTCCTGGTATGGGGTCAATTGCCCGGATGCCGTTTGCTTGAGGACCAGAAACTCGTATCGCACCATTCCGACCACACCATTGTTCTCGGGGATGTTCTCGAAGTAGAGCTGGTCTTCGGCGGAATAGACAACTTCGCCTCCGCTCTTAAGCTTTACGATAACAAACGCGTGCGTTTTAACCAGGCGGAACGCTGAGGAGTCGAAAATGGTTGCGTCGCCGACCGGCTGCATCCAGGCGTTCTGGTCCGGAACGAGATCGCCGTTGTTGTCAAAGCCCTGTCCGACGGTTCCGAAGTCATACTAGATACCTTCTGTCCAGATGGGTGTTCCTGGCGAGCCGTCGTTGTACACGTTTGTCCATGACGGCACGTATTGATCCAGCAGTGTCTTGTAGTAATCCGGCACCTTGCCGGCAGTGTTCGGGAAGATCTTGTTTGCCGCCGCTGATATCTCATTGCGCATGGTTACTTTGCGGGTGATGTCTGCCGTGACGGCGGTGGAGTTATCAATGGCCGAACTCCAAATGTCGTATTCCAGCCACAGGTCATCTTCAGGCTTAACGCTTGGACCCCATACCGCCTTTCCGTTGACATCCTTGTTAGGATAGCTCACGAGCCAGTAGACCGTGACATGCCCGCCGGGTGGAATACTGCCGATGAAGCGGGTGGCATCAGTGGAGCCGGATGAACCTCCCTCGTGCGTGAGGGCAAAAGCGCCGCCTGGAAGCGGACCCACGATATTTGTGGTGCCGAGGGAGTTTGTATGGATGCGGCTGGGATAGATGCCGGCCGTATTGCTTGTGCCGCCGGTGTAGTTGCCGATGTAGGCAAATACGTTGCTCATGATGGTTGTGCCATCGTTATGGAACTTTGCGGCAAGATAGGCCGCGCGCGGAGCGTATGTGGACGGCGATTCGACGTTGGAGTCCACCACGAGATTGTATGCCGTCAGAGGTTCAATGCGCAGATTGCCGGATGGATTTGCAGCCATCGTGGCTTGCGGAGTTCGCAAAGTTGCCGCGATCACAAAGGCGATCGTCGCCCATCTCATCTTTCCCATGATACTATCATTATTTGCAGAACGTTCCATTGATATTCCCTCCTGAGTGTTACGAAAGTGGACCGATGATAGTTCTTGTACTGAAAAGAGTCAACGAATTTAACTGAAAAACCCGATAAAATAGATACCAAGGCCGGAACTGCCTTTGGTGTCGGCAACCACGAGTTAATGGTCGAGGTTTCCACCCCGGCCGTGTCAGGAAAGGTATTCCCGCGACCCGCCATGGGACATGGAATATGGTCTGGCAATGCTATTTGTTTCGCTGTATGCTCGCGTTTTTACTTTGCTATCGACTTCAGGAGGAGGCTTGAATGGAGAACCTTTTCGGCACAGACGGCATCAGGGGACGGTCAAACTGCTATCCAATTACCGCGGAGGTTGCGCTCCAGATCGGCAAGGCGTTGGGGCACGTGCTCAAGGCGGCGGGCCACGGCTCGTGCCGCGCCATCATCGGCAAGGACACCCGGCTGTCGGGATACATGCTTGAAACCGCCTTAACCAGCGGGCTGGTCTCAACCGGCGTTGAAGTGTTTCTGGTCGGGCCTGTTCCGACACCTGCAGTGGCGCATCTTACCCGGTCAATGGCTGCAGATGTTGGAATCATGTTGACCGCTTCTCATAACCCGTTTGATGACAACGGCATCAAGATCTTCGGCGGTGACGGGTTCAAGATATCGGACGAGATTGAGATTGAGATTTCTCGACTCATAGCTTCAGGGCAGATGAGCACTGAGCATATCAGAAGTGATCTTCTCGGTAAGGCATACCGCATTGACGATGCCCGCGGGCGATATATCGAGTTCGCAAAGAGCACGATCAAGGACTGCGAACTCGAGGGCCTGAAGGTGGTTGTGGACTGCGCCAATGGCGCCGGGTACTTCATCGCGCCGCTGATATTCAAGGAACTGGGCGCGGAAGTTATAAAGACATTTGTCGAGCCGGACGGCTATAACATCAACAACGGATGCGGCGCGCTGCACCCGGAAGCAATTGGGAAGAGGGTAAGAGCCGAGAAAGCCGACGTCGGGATCGCCTTTGATGGTGATGCGGACAGGGTGATCTTCTGCGATGCCAGCGGGGCTGTGGTTGACGGCGACCGCATCCTGGCAATGTGCGCGCTGGATTTCAAGAAGCAGGGAAAGTTGCCGAGGAACATGATGGTCGTTACAACCATGAGCAACCTTGGCCTTCATGACGCCATGAAGAAGGCCGGGATCAGGGTGGACACCACTGATGTAGGCGATCGCCTTGTCATAGACAGGATGCGCAAGACCGGCGCCGTGGTGGGCGGAGAGAAGAGCGGCCACGTGATCCTCATGGATTATGCCACCACCGGTGATGGAATCATTGCCGCGCTGCAGGTTTTGAGGATCATGAAGCAGAAGAAGGCCAGCCTGGCTGAACTGGCCAAGTGCATGAAGGAGTATCCGCAGCGACTGGTAAGTCTCAAGGTCAGGCAGAGGAAGCCGATCGAGAGTATGCCGCATCTTTCGGATGTTATCGCCCGATGCGAGGCTGCCATGGGCAGGAGCGGACGATTGGTGGTGCGATATTCCGGGACTGAGGACAAGATAAGATTGCTCGTGGAAGCGCAGTCAAAGGCTGTGGTGGACAAATGGATCAAGGCGCTTTCATCAGCCGTGAGAAAGGATCTTGGCTCATGAAAGTTGTGATACTTGGGGCCGGAAGCACTGAAGGCTGCCAGCCCGTAACCATCGCGCGCGCGTTGCCGGCCTGCCACGTTGCAAACGAGCCTCTTATCGATGTTCAGAAAGAGCGTTTGCGGTCGGCTGGTTTTGAACCGGCCGCCAAAGTGTCGGGAACGGCCCTGTATATGAAGGGTGACACCTGGCTTTCGAAGAACATGCTTTCATTTCTGGCCCGGACAAAAGGGGCTGTAACCGTGAAGGATGCCGGCGGCAGGGCGCTTGCATGGATGGGCAAGTCGTCGAGCCCCGCATCCGGAGCGACGTGTAGAAGTGCCGACGAATGGTCGTTTGCGATTCGTTTTCCGTGGGATTTGCTGCGGGTAAACGAGATCCTGGTTGGTGAACTGGTCGAATCGAAGATTCGCGGCGAGGTCAGTCCTGCGGCGCATATTGACGGACGGCTGGTGCTTGGCAAGGGGTCAAGAGTGCTTGCGGGGGTCTTTGTTGACGGCAATGTGGTCGTCGGCGCCAACTGCAAGATAGGGCCGAATTGCTATATCCGGGGCAATACAAGCATTGGCGACGGATGTCATGTCGGGCACGCGGTCGAAATCAAGAATTGCCTGGTAATGGCTGGAACCAGCATTGGGCATCTCAGCTATTGCGGTGACTCCGTGATAGGCGAACGGGTGAACCTGGGGGCGGGGACGATTACGGCCAATTTCCGGCATGACGGGCAGAACCACCGCTCGATGGTCGGCGGCGAGCTGGTGGATACCGGCCGCCGGAAATTCGGTGCAGTACTGGGCGACAACGTGCATACCGGAATACACACCAGCATCTATCCGGGTCGGAAGATGTGGCCCGGCACAGCCACTATTCCTGGCGCAGTGGTGGGTCGCGATATTCTGTCATGAGCTTGTCTCTGGTGATTCCAATTTCAAATGACAGCTTGACCGGTTGCGGTTGCCCTGTTAATGTGAAAAGCGAGTCTGAAGGTATTGGATGAGATAGGGGTGACACAATGAACTATGGCATAGTAGTGGCGGCTGGTAAAAGCGAAAGAATGGGACCGGATGTTGACAAGGCGTTCCTGAGCCTGGGCGGCCAGCCGATCCTCGCCTACTCACTCCAAGCCTTTGAAAGGTGTCCCGATATCGATGCGGTCATACTGGTGGTTCGAAAGGATCGCCTGGAAACAGCCAGGGGAATGATGCAGATTTTCGGTTGCGCGAAAGTCAAGAAGGTTGTTGCCGGCGGGGCGACGCGACAGATTTCGGTCTGCAACGGCCTGGCAGAGATTGGCGATGACGCAACGATTGTGGCTGTTCACGACGGCGGCAGGCCGTGTGTATCTCCGCAACTGATTTCGGAAACAGTAAAGACGGCCAAGAAGTATGGTTCCGGTGTGGCTGCTGTGAAGATAGCAGACACTATCAAGGAGGCCCAGACGGGGCTGTCCGGAACAAAGACCATCGACCGTTCCAAGTTGTGGGCCGTTCAGACGCCGCAGGCGTTCAAAATCGACCTGCTCAGGCAGGGCTACCAGCACGTCATGAAGAAGCATCTGTCCGTGACAGACGAATCCTCCGCCGTAGAACTCATCGACAAGGACATCAGGCTTGTGCCGTCCACGTGGTCCAACATAAAGATCACCACTCCTGAAGATCTGGCTGTTGCTGCCGCGCTTCTGAAGGTGTGACCACGGGGCCCTTTCAATGGTAAACTCGAAATACGCGATTCTTGGTGATATACACAGCAACTGGGAGGCGCTGTCCGCTGTGCTCAAGGACGCGGCCGAGCAACAGGTGACCAATTACGCCTGTGTCGGAGACATCGTCGGCTACAACGCCAGTCCGATTGAATGCCTGGAAAAGATACGCGAACTGAAATGCGTATGCGTCCGCGGCAACCACGATCACTACTGCTCCCATGAGGAACACCTTGGCAGCTTTCATCCGCTGGCCGCGGTCGTGATCAACTGGACACGCCGCCAGCTTTCCGATGATCAGCGCAACTGGCTCAAACATCTGCCCTATGTCAAGACCATCGGGAACTTCACCATCGTTCATGCCACGCTGGATATCCCGGAGAAATGGGCGTACATGTTTGACGATCTTGACGCGACGACGAATTTCTCATACCAGATTACGCCGGCCTGCTTTCACGGTCATACGCACGTTCCGATACTGTTCAAGAACTCGGGGCGGGTGGAAACGCTGCCCCTGGGCAAGGTCAAGGTTGAACGAGGGCACAAGTATTTCATGAATGTGGGCAGTATCGGGCAGCCGCGCGACGGAGATCCCAGGGCCTCGTATGTCACCTTCGATGTCGAGAAGCGCGAGGTTGAATTGCGACGAATACCGTACGATATTGAAACAGCGCAGGCGAAGATCATTGATGTCGGTCTTCCAAAATGGCTAGCGGAGCGGCTTTCGCTCGGGAAGTAGCAGAAATAAGGGTGTGACTCAATGGAATGGATACTGAAGAAGATTATCGGCACCAGGAATGAGAGAACCATAAAGTCGCTTCGTCCGGTAGTGACGCAGATCAACGAGATCGAGGCCGGATACCGGAGCCTCACCGACGATCAGTTGCGCGGGAAGACCGCCGAGTTCAAGGAGCGCATCGCCAGGAAGTTTGAAACCGATCTTGCCGGCAGGTATTCGGCGCTTCTTGAGGAACTTTCTTCTGCAATAGACGAGAAGCAGCGGAGCCAGGTCAAGCGCAACATACGGAGCCTTCACGGCGAGATCCTTGATCCGATTCTGCCGGAAGCCTTTGCCGCGGTCAAGAACGCCTGCCGCCGGCTGGTTGGAAAGAAGTATGAGGTCTGCCATCACGAGGCAGTCTGGGACATGGTCCCGTTTGACGTTCAGCTCATTGGCGGCATGGTTCTCCACAGCGGCAGGATCGCGGAAATGGCCACTGGCGAAGGCAAGACGCTTGTTGCCACAATGCCGGTCTATCTGAATGCGCTCACCGGGAAGGGTGTCCACATGGTGACCGTGAACGACTATCTCGCGCGACGTGATGCGCAGTGGATGGGCCCGCTATACGAATTTCTAGGCATCACGGTGGGCTGTATCCAGAACAGCATGGATCCCGAGGAGCGGCGGAGCCAGTACGGTTGTGATGTTACATACGGCACGAACAGCGAGTTTGGATTTGACTACCTGCGTGACAACGGGCTGGCCCACCGCTCCGAGGAGCAGGTCCAGCGCAGTCACTACTTCGCGATTATCGACGAGGCCGACAACATCCTGATCGATGAAGCAAGGACGCCGCTCATCATTTCCGGCAGCGTGACGGGGCCCGGCTCCGAACTTGGTCCGGTCTACATGGAACTCAAACCGCGGGTCGAGCGGCTGGTACGCTTGCAGCGCGATTTCTGCAATGACCTCATGACAAAGGCCAAGGCTCATCTCGAGAAGGGCGAGAAGGATGAGGCTGAAACCTATTTCTACCAGGTGCACCAGGGCATGCCCAAACATAAGCAGTTGATGCACATGATGGAGGAGCCGGCAAACCGCAAGCTCCTGGAGCATATTGAAAGCATCATGCTCACTGATATGCGCAAGGACATGGCAAGGGAACTGCGGGAAGAGCTCTATTTTACGATTGACGAAAAGAGTCGCGACGCCAACCTGACCGAAAAGGGTTGCGAGGCGCTGGATCCATCCGAGCCCGACACTTTCGTTCTGCCTGACCTGGCCACGGCCATGTCCGACCTGGACGGCAATACAACCATGCCCGAGACTGAGAAGGCCGAGAAGCGCCTGTCCTTGCAGAGCAATTTCGCCGTCAGAAGTGAAAAGGTGCACATTGTCGACCAACTCATCCGGGCGTACTGCATGTACGAGAAGGATGTCGAATATGTCGTCCAGGATAACCGCGTCATGATTGTCGACGAATTCACGGGCCGCATACTCCCGGGCAGGCGGTGGAGCGACGGTCTTCACCAGGCTGTTGAGGCCAAGGAAAATGTGAAGATCGAGCGCGAGACTCAAACGCTGGCGACCATTACCATCCAGAACTACTTCAGGATGTACCAGAAGATAGGCGGCATGACGGGTACCGCCGAGACAGAGGCCTCAGAGCTTCACGAAACATGCGGACTGGATGTTGTCATAGTGCCCACAAACAGGCCTGTGCGTCGTGTTGATTGCGACGACCAGATCTTCAAGACACAGCGCGAGAAGTACGGGGCTGTGATCGCGGATATCATGGACAGGCACTCCAAGGGCCAGCCTGTGCTCGTCGGCACCATATCCGTCGACACCTCCGAACTTCTGAGCAGGATGCTCCGGCGTGAAAAAATTCCGCACACTGTACTGAATGCCAAGCAGCACGAGAGTGAAGCTGAAATCGTGGCGCGGGCCGGTCAGCCGGGCGCCGTCACAATAGCGACGAATATGGCCGGGCGCGGAACCGACATCAAGCTTGGAGAGGGTGTCGTCTATGTTGACAGGGAAACCATACAGTCGCAGACCAGGCTGAACGACCCCTACAAAGGTTCCACATTGCGGGCTATTCTTACAGAGAAACCATGCGGCTTGTACGTTATCGGCTCCGAGCGGCACGAAGCCAGGCGCATTGACCGCCAGTTGCGTGGACGCTGCGGCCGCCAGGGCGATCCAGGCGCCACGCGGTTCTACGTCTCGCTGGAAGACGACCTCATGCGCCTGTTTGGATCGGATCGGATTTCTGGAATACTTGCCAGGTTGGGACTGGAAGAAGGCCAGGCCCTGGAGCACAGGTGGCTCAACAGATCGATTGAAACCGCCCAGAAACGCGTTGAGCAGCAGAATTTCTCGATACGCAAGAGAACTCTTGAATATGACGATGTGATGAACAAACAGCGCGAAATCGTCTATGGTTTCCGCGGCGACATCGTCAGGAGCCAGAACGTCAGGGAGCATCTGTACGACATCATATACGACGCCATCGAAATCAGGGCGCAGGCTGTTGCGCCGGAGGAGCCGGAGACTCTCGGTAAGTTCGTGGAGTGGATCAGGACGGCGTTTCCCATTGCGGTAAGGACGGAAGACTTTACCGGACCGGAAATGACGGCCGACATGATTGTCGACAAGGTTTTCGAGAAGGTGAAAGCCGCGTACGAGTTGAAGATGCAGTCCGAGAATCCGGCGGCCATCGGAGACATGGAGAGGTACGTGATGATGAGGGCCATTGATTCGCGCTGGCAGGATTTCCTGCGCGGTATGGATTCCCTCCGCGAAGGCGTGGGGCTCAGGGCCTACGGCCAGCGCGACCCGCTGATCGAGTACAAACGCGAAGCCTACGACATGTTTGAGACTCTGATGCGCGACATAAAGGACGATGTTGCCTCCCAGGTGTTCCGGTCTTCGACAAGCGCGGATGCTTTCAACAGATTCCTTTCAGCCCTGCCGCAGAAGCTGATCCATGATGAAGTCTCGATGCTGGGCGGACATGCCGGCGCGGCCCAGGCGTCCTCCGGCAGCGTGACTTCGAGTGCCGGCCGGAATGATGCGGTTGTGAGGCCTTTGCCGCCGATGCGAAGAGACGCGCCAAAGGTCGGCCGGAATGATCCATGTCCCTGCGGCAGCGGCAAGAAATACAAGAAGTGCTGCGGGGTCGAGATAGCATGATGACGTCCAGCGGATTTGCGGGCTTTCTCCGCCTGCTTGGCGCGGTAGCCAGCGGGCTGCTTCTTGCGTCGTGTTTTACCCCTTATGAATTGCGATTTGCCGCGTGGTTTGCTCTCGTTCCACTGCTGCTGGTCGCGCGCTATTCAAATCCAGGAATGGCTTTCAAACTTGGAATGCTGTGCGGTTTCATCTTCTGGTTGTCAGCTCTTTCCTGGTTGTTGTGTTTGGACGGGAAAGGCGTGCCGGCGTGGTTTGCCTTTGCCGGGTGGGCGCTTCTGGCCGCCTACTGCGCGCTGTATGTCGCGGCCTTTTCCATGGTGGTTTCCCGCTGGTTTGCATCGTGGGGCACGGACAACTGGCTGAAGAACATTGTGCTGACGCTTGGCATTCCATTGCTGTGGGTCGGCTTTGAATACCTGCGGGCGCACCTCTTCAGCGGGTTCCCGTGGAACGAACTTGGAATCAGCCAGGCGTTTGCCAGGAGCCAGTACGGCCGGTCGATCTGCCAGCTTGCGGAGTGGGGCGGGGTTTACGCGGTTTCCGCCCTGATAGTGCTTTTCAATGCCGGGCTTGCCATGACAGTCATCAGGCACAGCGGTACTCCTCTCGGCAACCGGTACAGGGCGCACCCTGAGCTCTCGATCACGCTGGTTCTGGTCGCGCTCGGAGTGTTGCTGGGAAGCAGGGCGTTGCAGACAAACGCGGTTCAGCGGTTCCCGAATATGTCGATCGCGCTGGTGCAGCCAAATGTCCCGCAAGTGGAAAAATGGAGCGAGGACTTTGCGCAGGAGATCTTTGTGAAACTACGCACCCTCACGCGAAAGTCCGTGGGGCCGGGCCTGGATCTGATTGTGTGGCCTGAAACTTCTGTTCCGGACAATGTGCTCTGCTCCGCTGAATGCCTTGCCTTTATGGACAACCTTCTCTCCAACGGCGTTCCGATTCTCGCCGGTTCAACGGACGCGCGGCTTGCTCCTGATAATGCGGTGCAATACTACAACTGTTCCATTCTCTTCCAGCCCGGTGGTGCGCCGCCTCAGATCTATGACAAGCAGCATCTTGCGCCGCTTGGCGAATATGCGCCGCTTGGCGCGTGGATACCGGCTATCCAGCGGTTTGCACCTGAGGGTTGGACCTCCCTGATTCCGGGAACAAACAGCGTGGTGTTCACGCTGGAGAAGCGGCCTGACATACGTTTTTCGGCGCTGATCTGTTTTGAAGACGCGTTTCCAGGGCTTGCACGTGATTCAGTCAGGAAGGGAGCGCGGCTCCTGATCGACCAGAGCAACGATGCGTGGTTCGATGTCTCAGGCGGTCCGCGCCAGCATCTGGCGCATTGCACATTCCGCTGCATCGAGAACCGTGTTCCATGCGTAAGGGCGACGAACACCGGTATTTCATGCGTGATCGACACGACCGGCAGTATTCCGGCCGACGGCGAACTTGCCCCACTTGTCGAAGGCTTTCTGCCGGTGTCGGTCGCAGTCCCGGGGCCCGATATGCCGCTGACCTTCTACACGAGGAACGGCGATATCCTGGCATTGCCGTGCGGACTGCTTGCGGCGGCATGTTTTGTGCTTGTCCTTCTGCGTGAAAGGCGAATAAAGTCTGCCGCCGTGTGATCGGACGGATCAGAGTAGAGAGGATGGGGATATGGCGGATGATGTAAGATCAAGAATTGAAGATCTCCGGGTGCGTGTTTCGGAGATGCGAGGTTATCTTTGACGTCGCTACCTGCGAAAAAACGCTTGAGGAACTGGAGCGGAAACAGGCCGAGCCCGGTTTCTGGATCAGTCAGGAAAGCGCGAAGTCTGTCATAGACGAAGCAAACAAATGCCGCTCCGTAATCGGACCATTCAAATCACTTGAGTCCGGCGTGCAGGATGTTGCGCTTCTCCTTCAGCTTGCGGAGGAAGAGGGGAGCGGGCCGCACAAGGAACAGGGGCTGATAGATGTTACCGCCGAACTGGACAAGCTCGCTGTTTCGTTCGACCAGCTTGAAATGAGGTCCCTGCTTGGCAACAAGTTCGATGGAAATGACGTCTTCATGTCCCTTCATGCGGGGGCCGGCGGCACCGAGTCCTGCGATTGGGTTGAGATGCTGCTGAGGATGTACCGGCGCTACTGCGAGACCCATGGCTTCAAAGTGGATATGCTGGATGTCCAGGTTGGAGAGGAAGCCGGGATCAAAAGTGCCGCCTTTTCTGTGGAAGGCCCCAACGCCTACGGCTTTCTCAAGTCTGAGCGCGGCGTGCACAGGCTTGTCCGCATAAGTCCATTTGACTCCAATAAGCGCAGGCATACCACCTTCGCCGCCGCCGATGTAATTGCCGCGGTGACTGACGATGTAGCGGTGGACATTGATGAAAAAGACCTTCGCATCGACACCTACCGGTCGAGCGGCGCAGGTGGTCAGCACGTCAACAAGACCGACTCTGCAATCAGGATTACCCACATGCCCACGGGCATAGTTGTCACATGCCAGGCAGAGCGGTCTCAGCATAAGAATCGCTCCGTTGCCATGAAGATGTTGCGAGCAAGGATTCTGGACTTTACGCAGGATCAGAAGAAGAAGGACATGGAGAAGTTCTACGGCAAGAAAGGCGAGATAGCGTGGGGCAGCCAGATACGCTCGTACGTGCTTTATCCGTATACCATGGTCAAGGATCACAGGACGGATGTGGAAACATCGAATGCGGCTGGCGTTCTGGATGGCGATCTCGACAGATTCATTCTGGGGTACCTTAAGAAACTGCGGGCGGAACCGGCGTAGACCAATGGAGGCGCGAATATGGCTCTGAAAAGCATGACTGGGTTCGGGCGTGGTGAGGCTTGCTCACGTGGATTGCTGGCCGAAGTTGAGATCGGTTCTGTCAACCGGAAGCAGCTGGATATTCATGTGTCGCTGCCAAGGGGACTTGCGGCTGTGGAATCAAGGATGGTACAGGAGATCAGCGGGAAATTTTCGCGCGGGTGCATTACTGCATCGGTGCGGCTTGCAGCCGCCGGGCGCGGCACTCAAAGTGTTGTTGTCGATGCTGCGCTTGCCGCCGCATGCGTGTCGGCCCTTCGCAAAACCGCCGCGAAATTGAAGCTTGCCGACGATCTTTCGGCGCGGACCATTGCATCGATACCGGGTATTGTCCGGGTGAACGAGCTTGAGGCGGATGCCGGGGCGGCGTGGCCTGTGATAAGAGAGGCGTTGAAGACCGCATTGGGCCGGCTTGCCGCCATGCGGGCGACTGAGGGTGCGGCTTTGAATAAGGATTTGAGTCGCCGGCTGCAGCATCTGCGCGACCAGCTTGCCGGCATCAGGAAGCTCTCCGGTTCGGTGACGTCGAAGTATCGTGACGCGCTTCTTACCCGGCTGCGCGCGGCCGGGGTGGTTGCAACGCCGGAGGATCCGCAATTGATGAAGGAACTGGTTTTCTTCGCGGATCGGTGCGATATCACCGAGGAAATCACCAGGCTGGAGAGTCATTTTGGACAGGCAACGAAGCTGCTCGGCTCCAACGATCCGGTGGGGCGCACCCTCGATTTCATGATCCAGGAAATGTTCCGCGAAATAACCACGATTGGTTCGAAGGCCAACGATGTTGGAATATCGCGGCATGTGGTGTTGTTCAAGACGGAACTGGAGCGCATCCGTGAACAAGTGCAGAACATTGAGTAGAGGATCGGGTGTGTGTGGTGCTGCAAGCAAGGCGGCGGGCCGCGCGTGCGGAGACTCGCCGAAGCGCTCGCTGCTGATAGTCGTCTCCGCGCCCTCCGGGGCCGGCAAAACGACCCTGTGTGGAATGCTGCTGGCTCGTTTCGATGACATGCTCCGCTCTGTATCCTGCACAACGCGCAAGCCGCGCGGCAGGGAGGCGGATGGGCGCGACTACCACTTCATAAGCCAATCCGAGTTTGAGAGACGCCTCGGGAAGAACGAATTTCTCGAGCATGCGGTGGTGCATGGACATCGCTACGGTACCCTTCGTAAGCCGGTTGAAAAGGCGCTGGCGGCCGGCACTGATGTTCTCCTTGCGATCGATGTCCAGGGCGCAAAGCAGATCCGCGACAGCGTGATGAAGCCGGAAGCCGCGGCCCTGAAGAAGGCCTTCGTGGATATCTTCATAGTGCCGCCCACCATGAAGACTCTGCGGGACCGGTTGGTGGCACGGAACGAGGATGCCACGGACGAAATCGAGCGGCGTATGAGAATCGCAAAACAGGAAATGAAGTGTGCCGGTGAATACAAGTACCGCGTTGTAAACGACAGTCTTGATCGCGCGATTCGCGAGTTGGAGGCCGTGGTTCTGGCTGAACGTGTGTTGCCGTGATGCCATGCAGAATAGTCACATGGATTGACGTGCCCGCCTTTGTCACGCGCGACTGCGGGCTGAAGGCTGGGGCTTGTCGAATCGTTCGAACGGGCACGAAGACGGCTGTTGAAATCCTCTTCTGGAAAGGAAAGTCCAGTCGACTGGACTTTGCGCTAACCTGTTGCTGAAGAGCTACTAACAGCGCAAAAAGATTTCCGGAATACGATGGTTTCCGGTATGTCTTCTATTCTTCCAGCTTCTTAGTTCGATCAAGGAGATGAAATGAGGAAGATATGGATGGCAGTTCTGCTCTTGGTGGTCTGTGGTCTTTTCGTGGCCGCGACCCCGTCGGGATCGCAGATCGACGAGAACACGGCGCGCAAACTGGCGATCGACCAGTACAATCGCCTTTTCAAGGACAAGTTCATGCTCAGCCCTGTGGACTCCAAATATCACCAGTGTTCGATGCAAAATCCTTTCGGACGGCAGAAATCAAGGACGGCAGTTGGCAGTTGACTCTCGACCCTCCTGCCGGCTGGTTCGTTTTCGCCAAGGTTTCTTCAGACGGTAAATGGATGCAGATCACAAGTGTGGGATGTGCATCGGAATGAAATGAGGACCGAACCATGGCCTTCATGCGACGTCGCTAACTGCGCCGCCGCATAAGGCCGGAACGGTTGTGCCAGAAAAAAGGAATCAGGAATATGAAATGCCCAAGACTCAATCTTTGACGCTCCTTCTGTCGATCGCCGCATCAGTCATCTGTCTCGCTGCGCATGCCGAGCAGGACTCAGACAACCTATTTCAGGACGGGACCATCGTCAGGAACGGAGAAGTAGTGGACACTCTGACCATGGTAATGGCATAGGGCAACAGAACGCCTTGCTGCCTTGTCTCCATGCCCGCGACGGGCATCGAGCGGTACATGCAGGGCGTTCTGCTGAGAGAAGAGAATCAGGAATAAGATGTTGCCAAAGTGCACACATTGTGGTATGTTTGCATCATGAAGCCATACGACTGGAGCGATGAGAAGAACGAATGGCTGCGAGAAGAGCGTGGCATCACGTTCGAGGATGTGGTCTTCCATCTGGCGCATGACGGTTTGCTCGATACGATCGCGCATCCCAATCAACGGCAGTATCCCGGCCAGCGGATCTTTGTTGTGAATATGGAAGGATACGCCTGCCTTGTGCCGTTCGTGGAGGATGACAAAGCTATTTTCCTCAAGACGATCATCCCCAGTCGCAAGATGACAAAGCAATATTTGGGAGGTGACTAAGATGAAGCTGACACAAGAAGAGAAGAGCCTTCTCGACTCCGTCGAGAAGGGGGAATGGAAACGTATTCCGGACTTCCTGCGAGAGTCGGCGCGGTATCGGGAGTCGGCACGCGCGACGCTGCGGAAGGATAAGCGTGTGAACATTAGAATGGCGGAACGCGACCTTGTCCGTTTCCAGAAGACTGCTGTTCACGAGGGGCTGCCGTATCAAACGCTTCTCTCCAGCGTCCTGCACAAATATATCAACGGCCGGTTGGTTGAAAAAGCCGGATGATTTGCAGAACCACAGCCTGATCCTTACGCGGAATACCGCTCAGGATAGGCTAGACGTTCGGCGCATACTCCTTTAGGAACAGACAGTGCCAGCTGACTACGCCATCGATCCCGTTTCAGCGCTTCACGGCGGCACGCATCGACACCCGTCCGTACCGGGCAAGTTCTGCCTGGAAACGGCGCGTGGTATCATCGGCTCTAGGATGCAAATGAAACGCCGTCGTTCCATCGTCCTGCTGCCTGCCCTGTGCCTGCTGGTCCTGGCCGCGTGGGCGGCCAAGGGATGGGCGGCGGAGAATGTCCTTCCATTGCGGGACTTGGACGATGCGGCGATCCGGAACCTTGTTTCCCGTGCGGATATCCACTACACGCGGCCGGCGTTGAACGCGGAGGAGGGGCTCCCGATAGGAAACGGGCAGATGGGGACGCTGGTGTGGACGACGCCGGAGGAACCGGCGACGATCCGCTATCAACTAAATCGCAACGATACGTTCGGCATGGACCGGACACACCGTCACTACGATCCGCAGCCGCGGTCCGGCCAGAAGGTCGAGACGACGGACAACGCGCTGTCGCTGTGCAGGGTGGGGATGAGGCTGGGGAAAGCGTCGTTTCGCGAGCAATCCCTGACTCCGTATGACGGAACGGTGAGCTTCCGCTACGAGACCACGGCGGGAGCGATTCGGCTCAAGACATTCCTGGCGGCGGATCGGGATGTGTTGGTTCTGAACGTGGACGAGCCCAAACGCCTGGAGGAAGCGGTTGTCGATCTGGCCATGGTGCGGAAGCCGCTGGAACGGAATGGGGAGAACGTCCGCCAATACTCGATCCGGGAGAACGACGGTGTGGTGACGATCCTGCAGACCGTGCGAGAGGGGACGTACTTCATGCACTACGCGGTGGCAGTTGGCATCGCGGGCGGCCGGTTCCATGGATCGTCACCCAAGGAAGATGCCATCACACTGAAGATCAAGCCCGGCACGGGTGCGTTCACGCTGCTGGTGGCCGGCGCGGCAGCGATGGACGAGCGCGTCGATGTGGCAGGCAAGGCGACGTCGCTGCTGGAGACGACCAGGGCGGAGGGGTTCGAGGCCCTGCTGGAAAGGCACCAAGCATGGTGGGCGGACTTCTGGAGAAAGGGCCGGACGTTCATTCATCTAACCAGCAAAGACGGGTCTGCCGACTACTTAGAGGCGCGCTACCACCTCCACCTGTATCACATGGCCAGTTCGGCGCGGGGAACGTATCCGCCGCTGTATAACCACGGGCTGTGGTTCTCCGAGGCAAGCGGGGACCGCGACTGGGGCGCGCAGTACAAGTCATGGAACGACTCGATGATGTATTTCCCGCTCTTTGCGGCCAACCACCTTGAGCTCACCGACTGCTACCTGAAAATGTTCCGCCGCCTGCTGCCACAATGCGAAATCGCGGCGCGACAGCGGTTCGGCGTCAGCAAAGGGGCGCATTTCCCCGAGACGATGAGCCCCAGCGGACCGGTGATCCTCTCGGAAAGAGCCGCGCCTATGATCCACGATGTCATGATGGGGCACCGCACGCGTGCGTCCCTTCCGCCGGACGTGGTGCAGGAATGCCTCGCCGACGCCAACCTCGACTGGATCAACCCAGAATTCACGTCCGTGCGCAAGGACCGGTTCTCTTGGGTCTCGCACATCCTCTCCAGCGGCGGCGGCATCGCCATGCAGTTCTGGTGGCGCTACGAACTGACCGGCGACGAGCGATGGCTGCGCGACATGGCGTACCCAGTGATGAAAAGCGTGGTCGAGTTCTACGCGGCCTACGCGAAGAAGGACGCGAACGGGAGATACCACATCGATCCCGCCAACGTGCACGAGTCCTATTGGGGCGCGCGCGATGGCATCATCGACATCGCGGCAATCCTCAGCCTGACGCCGAAGACGATCCGCGCTTCGGAAATCCTAGGTGTGGATGAAGCATTGCGCCCCGGCTGGAAGAACCTGCTTGAAAACCTGGCGCCGTACCCGAGGACCGACGAGCCGGACGTCGCGCGGCTGCAGAGTCCGGCGGGGAAGAACGTCGGACACGGGCAGGGCATTGCGCCGTTCCCGGCCGGAACTTTCGGAGCCGGTCGGGCGGTGGAATGCGAGGGGCGCGAGAATGTCGATCCGGTCTGGATGATGCCGTTGTTCCCGTACGAACACATCTCGTTGGCGCGCGGCCGGTACGTGGGAAACGCGGGAGACCGAGCGAATTTCGATACGATGTTGCGGACGTACCCGCACGTGCCGCCGACGTGGTACGGGGTGATGTGGCCGGTCTTTCCACAGCGACTGGGCTTGACGGACGAGGTCGCACGGACGTTACCGATCTATGCCGTGTTGACCCAGCCGACGCCCAACGGAATGCAGCACAGTTGGGGGCAGGCGAACGCCGGGTTGCTCGCCGAAGGGATCCAAAGCGCTTTAGTACAGAGTTGCGACGGCGTGATCCTGGTGGCTCCGGCGTGGCCGGCGGAATGGAATGCCGAGTTTCAACTCTTGGCGCGGGGCGGCTTCCTGGTTTCATCCTCGATCCGCGGTGGAAGGCCCCGGGTAATCCGCATCGAAGCGACGTTCGGGCGGACCTGCCGTGTGGGCAATCCGTGGGGAGACTGCTCGGTGGATCTGCATTCGGATGGCAGGGGTCCGATACGCCTCACTGGTCATCTGCTCGAGTTCGCCCTGTCGCGAGGGTCGCGGGTCCTGCTGGTGCCCACGGGAACGGACGTCGCGACGCTCAAGGACGCCGTCGGACCAGACTTTCCTCCCGCCGCGCGAAAGCTGTCGGTGATCCTGCCTGATGGCAAGAAGGGGACTGCATACTTGGGCAAGTTCTGATGAGGGTCAGGCACTGCTGTCCAAGATAAACCCGATTTGGGACAGGTCGAGCGAATTTACTGATCTTTTCTGCTGATTTTCCCTGAGTTACAAATGAGGTTCCCCCCTGCGCATGTCTGAGACCGTCATATGCTGTCCAAGACCAAGCACATTTGCTCGGCAGCAGGTTGTTCAGGCGGTATATCCATCGGGTTGTTGATCCACTGCCACAAATCACGGTAAGTGAAGAGGTTCCAATGCAAAAGTGCCGCCAAATTTGACAAGGCCCAAACCACGGAAAGAGGATTGGGGTGAATTATCTGGTTTTCAGCTTGTGTACCAGAAGGGTAACATGTTTTGGCGCAGATGGTGGCTCGCCAGCGGTCATGTCTTCGTCTTTGTAACCTACAATTGTCCGATTGAACACGAAGAGAACGAACTTCATCAAGTCAATGAAATGATGACTACGATCAGATTGAGAAAAAAAACGGAGACCCAACCATCAAAAACACCGTATTCCTCATCCGCTCTGCGGGTTCAGAAACCGTGATTTGTGTCGTTGGCCAGCTGATAATAACGCTTGACGATAATACTGTAGCGCGGTAATAGTAGAGCCATGATCCGATCCTTCCATTGTCAGGAAACGGAAAAGGTGTACCGGCGAGAGATATCTCGGAGGCTACCGCAGGGCATTCAACGCGTGGCCATGCGGAAACTGTGGATGCTCGATGCCGCAACCGACCTGAATGCGTTGCGCGTGCCCCCAGCCAATCGGCTGGAGGCGCTGCACGGCAATCGGAGGGGCCAGCACAGCATACGCATCAACCAGCAGTGGCGCGTTTGCTTTCGCTGGCAAGCCGGCGATGCGTATGATGTGGAAATCGTGGACTACCATTGAGGAGCGAAGAGAATGAAGACAAAGAAGATGGCACCAATTCATCCTGGAGAGATACTGACCGAGGAGTTCCTGAACCCCATGGCGATCAGCCAGTACAGGCTCGCCAAGGATATCAGCGTGGCACCACGGCGAATCAACGAAATCGTGCATGGCCTCAGGGCCATTTCTGCCGACACAGCTCTGCGGTTGGGCCGGTATTTCGGCATATCACCCCAATTCTGGCTCAATCTTCAGTCCCACTACGATCTTGCGATGGCGGAGGATCGAATCGGCGACCGACTGGCGGAAGAGGTCCATGTGCGCGCCGTAGCCTGAGCCGAAGCATGACACCGGCGAACAACGGCTTCTTTGCGATGCGCTACCCGCGCGCAACAAGCCGGACGTTCGGCCGCTCACAACAATGGAGACGTGACATAATGAAACCAGCTAGAAACACGATTTGCCTTTGGTACGACGGAGACGCTGAGGACGCGGCGCGCTTTTACGCCAGGACGTTTCCCGATTCATCTGTCGGCACGGTGCTCCGCGCCCCCGGGGACTTTCCATCCGGGAAGAAGGGGGATGTGTTGACGGTCGAGTTTACCGTGATGGGAATTCCCTGCCTTGGCATAAATGGCGGACCCGAGTTCAAGCACAACGAGGCATTCTCTTTTCAGGTCGCTACTGCTGACCAGGCTGAAACGGATCGTTACTGGAACGCAATCGTAGGCAATGGTGGCCAGGAGAGCGCGTGCGGTTGGTGCAAAGACAGATGGGGATTGTCATGGCAGATTACGCCGATCGCTCTGACGAAAGCGGTTACCGATCTCGATCGCGCTGCGGCCAAGCGCGCGTTCGATGCGATGATGCAGATGACGAAGATCGACATCGCTGCAATCGAGGCGGCCCACCGCGGTTGACCTCAAAACATTCATAGGAGGCGTGCGGTTTCATGCTCATGGAAAGTCATCGGATGTTAGATGAGCAGGGCGGAATTGGCCGAACAACCGCCCGCATGATATTCTCGCTCCGCTCAAAATCATGATGCGGGGCGTGTTGATGAGGAAATGAAAATGGAACAGAGGGAAATCAACGAGGCAGAGTGGAAGAATCCAGAGAACTGGTCCGGATCGTTTGGTGGATTCTACTTCAGCAAGAAGGACACCAGAACGTGGGTGCCAAAGTCAATCCCATGGATGGGGTGGACACTGAATCTCGGCAAGCCGGCAGGCGCAAGATGGCTGGTGGGTTTCTTTGCCGGTGTGCCTATCTTCATTATTGTTATTCTTATTCTTACTATGAAACTGCAAAGATAGAGTATCGAACCAGAGGATTTTGGCTATCGTCAGTTCCGCGGCAGAACTGTCTCAGCCAGCCTCGGAAGATGGTTTTTCAGCGGCGGTCTAGTGTGACGTTGGAGCACAAGAGAAGGAAACCATATGGAGGAACCAGAGAAAGTCTCACTCGCAACGCCCTGTGGCTTATATTGCGGCATCTGCATGATGTACCTGGATGGGAAGTGTCACGGGTGCGGGTGTGGGTGCGGGAACTGTCTAAGCAAGGTGCGCGAGAAGCAGTGCGGCATCCTCCAATGCGTGCATTCCAGGAAGATAGAGAGTTGCGCGCAGTGTGACGAATTGCCGTGTACCCGCCTGATCCAGTTTGCGGTTGACCCCATCTGGCGTACCCACGCGCCGTGCATAGAGAACTTACGCCGACGCAAGAAGATCGGCGCCGATGCGTGGTTGGCGGAACAAGAGGCGCACTTCCAAGACCAACTCAATCGGCGAAGATGCCTCGACTTGTTCAAGGAATGTCTTCGCAGGCACCAAGAAGAGATCAAATCGAGCCAATGACATGCTCCGCAGCTTTGGCCAGGGGGTGAGAATGAAGAGATCACTCATGTGGCTGTCACTAATGTTGCTGGCGTATTCCGCAATAGGAGATGACTGTATCACAACCAATCGATTGGGTTCCGGCGGGGGCGAACTGGAAGATATCCTCTCCGTCGTTGTGTCAACCAAAAGCCCCTTGGGCAACCTCGCTCACAATGTTTCGACGAACCTGCAGGTGTCACTGCCTCCATACAGGAGTCCTCTTCCGATGGGGCCGGAAAGGGTGGTTCTTGAGCCATTCAATGACGCCAAGGCGGGACTACGGCTGACCATCACAATCGAAACGCGGACCATGACTCGGCTCATCATCCGCGCCGACGTCAACTACTTCGCGCCGAATCGTGGATACGCCAGCGATGGTGCAGAATGGAAACGGCTGGAGTTCGGCTGGAATGACGGACACTGGCAACTCTTGAAGGACTTGGGCGGTGCAATAAAATGAGGCCAAAAGCCCCAGGCAGCGTGCGCTTCGCGTACCTGCTGTGCACCGTTGAGACGACGCGAAGTGCGTCGTCCCAATGGGGCGCTGCTACGCCAGTGTCCGGTCGGTCCGAGCTTCGCGCGTCCCAGCCAGCCACTGGAGACTCAACAGGCTGGAACTCCGCACGCAAGCGTGCTACGTTCCATCCCGTTGAGTCTCAGTGTCCCATTCTGCAAGGAGAAGATTGATAATGGATAAACGACGGATAGACTTCGGGGAGCTCGCATGGCAAGCCCCACTGCCGAAGGCAAGGTACAAAGTGTCGCAACATGGGGACAGGCGCATCAGATTGGTTGAATTCGAGAGGGGTTTTGTCGAAGCGGACTGGTGTACCAAAGGACACCTGGGGTACGTTCTTGACGGCGAGATGGACGTGGATTTCGACGGGAAGGTGGTCCGGTTTTCGACAGGAGATGGCGTGGCGATCCCCGCAGGACAGGAAAGCGGGCACAAGGCAACCGTCATTACCGATGTGGTGCGTCTGATTCTGGTAGAAGATGCAGAACCAGCAGGTCGAGGCTAACGTCGTTATGAGCACTTTCAAGAGAGGTGACTTCATCGAGCATGATGGATTGCTCGCAGTGGTCGTCGGTACGCACGAGGACGGTGGTGCGCCAGAGGACCATCTCGCCCTTTGGTATGGTGACCCGCAATGCGCTCGCATCTCCAAGGGTGGCACTGGTGGTTTGCATCCCGAGGTCTGGACTGTGCCTGCGGAGTATTGTATTCCCGCCGCACCACCCGGCATTTGTCACTGAGCCGGAACTATGCAGTTCCAAGGCAAACGGCTACGAATCGGCTGAACTGTCGCTCAAGCCCTGGTGTGAACCCCGCTTCTTTGATGACGCAACATAGACAAATATGTCCTTGCCCATCTGCGTCTTGATCAGTACGTGTGGTATTGATTCAAACATTGCCCGGTTATCCCTGTCGTACACGGAGGACATGATAATGCCAACGTTTTCGCCGGAGAGAAGGATCTGCTGGATTGCCTGTTCCGGAATGATTTGCAGGCGCTGCCTGAGGTAGAAGTTGGCGGTCGGCAGTTCGCGGTCAGTCCAGAACGCTATATATATCTTTCTACCTGGCATGTCTTCCTGGATACTCTCGAAGAAATACCTGCAACTTTTTTGCCTGTTGAGCGCCGGATCAGCGATCAGGAGTGTTGGAACAACAGTCAGGATGACCATCGAAACGAAACTCGCCAGGCAGAAAGAGGAGCAGCAATTGCCCCGGGAAACATAAATAACCGCCGCCAGCCCGGCGATGCAGGGGATTTCGATCAGCAGGAACAACCAGTTCTTCATGAACATGGCCAGCGCTACGGGCAGAGTGAGAAGCAGTAAGGCTACAAGAACCATGTTAGTGGCAACGACGTAACTCCTCCACCCGCCGGCGGGGCGTTGTTCGATGCACTCGTGGACAAAATCCCCCATGATGAGAAACATGAAGAATGAAAGCGGCAAGAGATACTCGTTTGCCTTGGAAGAACTCAGGGTGAGAACCAGCGGTATTGTGACAAAGCCCACCTTAAGAAAAAGTCTGAAATCTCCAGTCTTGCGCTTTATGAAAAGTCCCGCAACAGCGGCAAGAGAGATCAGGAGCCATGGCAACGTGATAACCAGCAACGGTTCGATATAGAAGAATGGTGACGCGCGCTTTTCGACAGAGCAGGCATCGTTGTAGATATCATAGCCGACCACCGGAGTCGCCACATGCATGAACCTTCCGATTGTATTATCGATAAACACTATCCTGAGATACCGCCAGCCGCCCTCCCTGTAGACCTCCATACACCATGGCAGTATCACCGCGGCTGCCATGAGGGCTACTGCGAAGGAGATCAGAAAAGCGCGCGCTAATTTGCGTTTCAATAGGAGAGTAAGGCAAACCGGCGGCATGACGATCAGAAACACGTAGAAGTTCTTGGCATAGAATGAAGTCGCGAGCAGAAATGCAAATATGAGATCCCGCAATAATACTGTTCGCTTCGCTGTCTCGGGGGTATCCAGTGTACTGGAAAACACTCCGAAGCATAGGAAAGCAAAGAATGCTGCAGCAATATCAGAGCCTGCGCGATGAGAGTTATCATAAAAAACATATGTGGAAGCGGCAAACATAACCGCCAGACAAGCCGTGGCGGCACCAAATCGTCTCGCAGCTATCCAGTAGACAATGAGGAGTGACAGAAACCCCATAATTGCGGCCGGAAGACGCAGGAGACCCGGAGTGATCTGGCCCGCCGCCTTGCAGACGCCCAGCGCCATCCAGTAGTAAAACGGCGGTTTTTCCAGGTTAGCCAGGTCGTTGATATGCGGAACGGCCAGATCGCCATATTCATACATGTTCCAGACAATTCCGGCGGTGGCGGGCTCCGTTGGCGACCATATGTCGTGATCGAAGACACCAACTGCGAAATAGAGCAGGGAGATCAGCGCCAGGGACAGCAGTTTGTACCGGCGGACTGTGCGACAAGATGTCACGGAATCATCGCAGTTTGCGGGTCCTGACTTGGAGAAGGACGGGGCTTGATGATTAGCTGCCATATTGGCCCAGCAGGATGTCAGAGAGTCATTCCCATTGCAACACCGGAAGGGGAAAGCGAAGGAATAAATTAGGGGAATAAGGGCACGGAAATTACTATCTGCGGAACACGGAAGAGACTGATAAGTTCAGTCTATTTCAACTTGCGTCAGTTCCGCGATGTTGCTCATGTTCTATCCGCGGCGCGTCGCGACTTCATACTATATTTAGAAAACACTTGTATTTTTCAGATGCATTAGGCTAGATTCGGACAGATTACTTGAAGTGATTTTATTGAGTTCTTGTTAATTCATGGGGGTGGTTATGTTGAGAAAGACTTTTGTTGCCGGATGTGTTGCGTCGATCCTTTTCGCTGGGGCTTTGGGAATTGATGCGATTGCTGCGAAAGGGCCGGCGACTGTCCTGGTGATTCCCGCCAGACAAAGAGTGGTGACCCTTGTGCAGGACGTCTATAAGCTTCGAACTCTTTCGGTCGTCTGCTACCAGGGCGCGGTAGATGCCGCCGAACCGCTTATTCACAAGTGGGATGGCAATGCGTGGCAGAAAGTAACAATCGACGACTTTCGGGCGACACTTCCGGAACGCGTAGTCCTTGTCGGCAATGCGAAGTCCCTGCCGGCCGCCCTCGTTGATGCTGCCTCGCGTTGCGAGAATACGAGCAAGATTGAAACATTTGACACGACAACGATCACGGCAGAGTTGGCAAAACTGCTCGATTTCAACACCCGCGAGATTTCATGGCTTGCAAAGCGAAATGCGTTGACTGTTGTGGACAAGAATGAAGATCGCCGCCGCTACGGAAGGTATGGGAAGCCGGGATCGGAACGCGCGCCAGTAGCTACCGAACGAACCACACCAGAGACTGTCATAATTCCTCCGGAACCAGAGATTGAACCGGTGGAACCTGTGGGTTCCATGATTGAGCCTGAGCCCGTGGTTGCCCCTTCGAAAGAGGTAGTGGCAGAGGTTGCGCCGGCCCCAGCGAAACCCAGGTACGAAAAAGCGCCTGAAGACAAGTAGCAGGAGTCTGCTTCAGGTATCGGTTGAAAACGGATTGATTTTTGGTCCCATGCTGCCGGTCAGGCGCCTGAGTCTTCGTCGCTGGGGCGGGGCTGTCTTTCGGGGAGACTCACTGCCTGAGTTGTCCCTCTCCGTGAATCAGGTATTTGTAGGTTGTCAATTCTTCCAGACCCATGGGCCCGCGTGCATGGAGTTTATCCGTGCTGATGCCGATCTCAGCGCCCATTCCGAACTCGCCACCGTCTGTGAATCTGGTTGAAGTGTTTACGTAAACTGCTGCGGAATCCACCTCCCGCAGAAAAATGTCCTGGATCGTCTTGTTCCTGGATATGATCGCGTCGGAGTGATGCGTTCCGTACCGGTTTATGTGAGTCACCGCCTCATCAATCGAGGATACAACCTTTACCGAAAGAATCAGTGCAAGGTATTCAGTTTGCCAGTCTGCCTCCGTTGCTTCCTTCATTGATGCAACTATTGCGCGGGCAGCAGCATCACCGCGTAGTTCCACGCCCAGCTTCACAAATCGTTCTGCGAGCATCGGCAAGAACTGCCCCGCCACGGATGCATGCACCAGCAGGCTCTCCATCGCGTTGCACGTACCCGGACGCTGGCATTTGGCGTTTTCGCAAATCTTGAGGGCCATATCGAGATCAGCATCCTTGTCGACATACGTGTGGCACACGCCTTTGTAGTGCTTGATAACCGGCACTCGGGCCTGCTCCATGACGCTTCGGATCAGACCTTCTCCGCCACGCGGGATGATCAAGTCAACGCGCCCCTCAAGCCGTACAAGCTCGGTTATGGCGTTCCTGTCAGTCGTCCGAATAAGCTGGACTGCATTCTCGGGCAGCCCTTTCCTCTGGCCTCCGGCCTGCAGTGCGTCCGCTATGGCTATGTTGGAATGGAGCGACTCCTTGCCACCGCGCAGGATTACGGCGTTTGATGTCTTAATGCAGAGTCCAGCCGCGTCAGCGGTAACATTAGGACGGGCTTCGTATATGATGCCTATTACGCCGATCGGAACGCGAACCTTTGCGATGACGAGCCCGTTTGGCCTGATCCAGCGGCTGATTCTTGCTCCGACCGGGTCCTTCAATCCAGCGACGTCGATCAGACCGTGCGCCATCGCTTCAATGCGAGCATCCGTAAGTTGGAGCCGATCCAGCATTGCGTCGGACATACCATCTGCCTTCGCAGCTTCCATGTCGCGATTGTTTGCCTCTTTCAGGCCGACCGACCGGGCTTCCAGCTCACCTGCCATGGCGGTCAGGATTGTGTTCTTTTTTCTGGCATGAAGGGTTGCCAGTTTTCGTGAGGCTGCGACGGCAAGGTCGCCTATCGTCACCATTTCGTCGTGTAGATTTGCCATGAAATATCCGCCCCGGTTGGATCACAGTGATGGGAGAATAAAAGTCCCGGTATCTTCGCCGCGCATTATCCTGTCCACTATACCGGATTTTCTGCCATCGGCAATAATTACACCCACGCCAGCCTTTGAAACCATCTGAGCTGCTCGCAGCTTTGAATCCATGCCGCCGCGGGACAAGGCGTTCTTCTTGCCGGTTACAACGCTGAAGGTTGCCCTGGTTATCGATTCCAGATATCTGATTCTTGTGGAGGCGCCATGGCCGAGTGGTTGGCGAACGCCATCCGCAGTTGTGAGCATTATGAGGAGGTCGGCACGGATCAGCTTGGCCAGCAGGGCTGAGAGCAGGTCGTTGTCGCCGAGCGTGATATCCGCGCGGATCTCATCATCCGCGACGACGTCGTTCTCATTGATGATCGGAATCACTCTGTTGCGAAGCAGATTCTCGATGGTGCGGCTGGCGTTTGTCATGCGTATCTTATGAAGGAAGTCATCGCGTGTCAGCAGTACCTGTCCAACCAGGCAGTTTTCCGCCGTGAAAATCTTGTCGTAGCGCGTCATCAGGCGGCTCTGGCCTACCGCGGCAGCCATCTGCAGATCGGGAAGTCTGGTCGGACGGGTCTTCATCCCAAGGGCTTCCATGCCGGCGCCGATTGCGCCTGATGTGACCAAGGCTACCTCGCAGCCGGAGCGATTGAGAGCCGCTAGGCTCCTGGCCAGCGCCCGGATGCGGCGTGTGTTCGGGCGGCCCGACTTCTGAACCAGGACGCGCGTTCCGATTTTAACCAGTATTCTTCTGGCTTCCCTTATGCCTTCCCTGTATTTCAATGACTTCTTCATGAGTGGCGAGAATCTAGCGGAAATGCAGTGTCGAAACAATCCAAATCTGATAGACGTGCTTTTGAACATGGAGGATTTCTGATGAAGACTGGAGTACGCCGCAAGTTTGACAAGCTTCGTCTGGTGGTGAGAAAAACCGGTGGAATGGTTATCGCATTCTCCGGCGGGGTTGACAGCACATTCCTCGCTGCAGTGGCCGTGCAGGAATTGGGAGAGCGGGCCCTGGCGGTGACGGCCCTCTCGCCAACGTATCCGAAGAAGGAGCAGAACGAAGCCGCAAAGCTGGCAACGTTGCTCAAAGTGCGGCATATTTGTGTTGAATCAAATGAATTGCTGATTCCCGGCTTTGAAGAGAATCCACCAGATCGCTGCTACCACTGCAAGAAGGAGCTGTTTACAGTTCTTCGCGGTGTGGCAGACCGTGCGGGCATATGCCTGATAGCTGACGGGACTAATGCGGATGATGTTGGCGACTACAGACCTGGGCGGCGTGCCGCGAAGGAACTTGGAGTTGTATCGCCGTTGCTCCAGGCTGGACTTCGAAAGGATGAGATTCGCGAACTGTCGCGGATGATGTGCCTGCCGACCGCTGACAAGCCGGCTTTTGCCTGCCTTGCGTCACGTTTCCCATATGGGTCAAGGATTACGGAGGAAAAGATGCTTGCCGTTGACAAAGTCGAGAATTCAATCAGAAAGATGGGGTTCAAGCAAGTCAGGGTTCGTCACCATGGCGATATTGCTCGAATTGAGGTTGATGCGGGCGATGTGCCTCGGATTTGCGATCGTTTCACGAGCCGAAGGGTTGTCAGTGCGGCAAAGAAAGCCGGATTCCGCTATGTGGCTCTTGACCTTGAAGGCTACCGCACCGGCAGTATGAACGAAGCGCTTTGAAGGCAAGATCCGAAGCGGTGAGACAGGGTATTACGGCCATTCAATAATGATTCGAGGCGTTATCTGTCCGTGTTCACAATTCATCTATGTCGTGCGATGCTGATTGGATATGTGTGCGTTATGGCGTCGGAATTGAAGTCAACCTGACAGGAGTGTTATCAGCTATGTCGTCGTTTCACTTGTCTGGCCTGCTTGATCACACTTTGGAAAGTGTGATCCAATGAAGGCCGGATCAGAACAGCGCCTTGCGCCAACACTGTGGCGAACGTGCAGAACACTTGCCAACAAGACAAGACTGAAGATATTTCAGGCGCTTCTGCTGACGCCGGGTTTATCAGTCAAGCAGGTAGCTTCCACTCTTCAAATGGATATGGCGGTGGCCAGCAAGTATCTGCGGGAGCTGAATGCACGTGGCCTCCTCTTGGTGAGAAGAGAAGCCGCTACGGTACGCTACTGGCCCGGAGCGGATGTCTCGATGCCGCAAACGTATTGTCTTGTCCGGGCACTCTCGACCACCTTCCGCAAGAACAGGGAACCATGTGTTCACATCTTCCGCATGACCACAGCTTTCGCGCATCCCCGTCGAATTGCCATTGTGCGTGAAATCGCCGGGCGGCCCGCGGGGTCTTCCGCAATCAGAGCGCGCGTTGGCATTTCAGTTGCTGCTTTGAGGAGGCATTTGCGTAAGCTGCAGGATCGTGGCTTTGTGTGTCGTCAGCCGAATGGTGACTACACGGTTGTATCACCTGTATCCGTATTGGGACAGACCCTTCTGAAGCTTGCAGTTTCAGGCGTGTGATCTGGTTCTAATTGCCGATCAGTTCAAGAAACGCTCGTTCATCCAGCAGTGTGACCCCGAGTTGGCGCGCTTTGTCCAGCTTCGAACCGGCTTCAACGCCTGCCACGACGTAGTCTGTCCTGGAGGAGACGCTTGAGGAGACATTACCGCCAAGATCGCGGATTACGGAGGATGCCTCGTCCCGTGAGAATTGCTGAAGCGTCCCGGTCAGTACAAACGTTTTTCCATCGAGTATCCGGGCCTTTCCACCTGAACGCGTGGCGACTGCCGAACGACCGCCTTTTGGATCAATTCCCAACGTCGCAAGGCGCTTCAGTGTTGCTTGTCCCCGCCCGGATTCGAAAAATGCGAGAACGCTGCCAGCCACAACCGGTCCGGTCTCACTACTGATTCCGGCCGATGCCACACGCTTCCCGATCTCGTCTATTTCCTGCTTGAGCATTTCGTACCGGCGTTTGCGATCCTCGCGCTCCTTCCCGTCCCTGGGCTGGTTCTCTTTCGACTTCGGCGAGATTCGTTTGGCCTCACGCTCCTTCTCGTCGAGATTCACTATGTCCCGCAAAATGCTCGAGCCCGCCACATCCGTCAGATTGTCATGACACGATGCGATTTGGTAGGAGATCGTTTCTCCGACATTTGGAATTGCCAGGGCATATAGCCACCGGCTTAGAGGCATCAAACGGCTGCGCTCTATTGCCTGGACTATCTTTGCTGCATTCTTATCGCCGAGGATGCGCGGTTCTTCGTCGGTTCCCAGATTAAGAGCTGCAAGCTTCGCGGTTGTCAGCTTGTCCCTGTCGAAAAGATCGAGTGGTTCCATGGCGAGGCCGCGTTCGACGAGTTTGTCGGCGACAGCGCCTCCGAGTCCTTCGATATCCAGCGTGCCGCGCTGCGCAAAATACTCGATGCGCCTTGTTTTCTGCGCCGGGCATTGAAGGTTATCGCACCTGACCGCAACTTCGGTGCGATTGGTGGAAGACATAGTCTTTCGCACCACCTGTGATCCGCACGCAGGGCACTCAGAGGGCATTGAAAACAGCTTTTCCTGGCCGCTCCTCTTCTCCTGGACCACGCGAATTACCGCCGGAATAACCTTTCCTGCGCGCTCTATGATGACGGTGTCGCCGACTCGTATGTCTTTCCGCCTGATATCATCCTCGTTGTGAAGGGTTGCGCGGGAAATTTGGGTGCCATCGAGAAAAACCGGTACCAACTCGGCAACGGGGGTTAACACCCCGGTACGTCCAACCTGAATAGTGATGTCACGCAAAATGGTTTCCGCCTGCTTGAGCCAGTGCTTGGGTTTGTAGGCGATAGCCGACGCCGGGGCCTTTGGCTTCAGGCCGAGCCTGCGCGCCTGGTCGGAGTTGTCTACTTTTATAACGATACCGTCAATCTCGTACGGGAGCTCTACCTCGCGCCTCTTCAATTCCTCTCCAAAAACCTGAGCCTCCTCAATAGTGGAGCATTTGCGCCAGACCTGCGGTGTCGGAAGGCCGCAGGCCTTCATGTACTCAAGCTCTTCTGTGTGTGTCTTGAAGCGAAGTCCGCTCAAGTCGCCAGTACCATAAAAGACAGCCCGTATGGGGCGTTGCGCCACGATTCGCGGATCAAGCTGTTTGAGCGAGCCAGCAGTTGCGTTGCGGGTGTTCGGAAATGGCTTTTCCCCGGCCTGCTCAAGCCTGACGTTGATACTGACGCGATCGCTGTCGCGCATGTACGCTTCGCCGCGCGCTTCGAAGATGGGCGAGGCGGGGCGGGCATGCAGTTTCATCGGGATCCCGCGCACAGTCTTCAGGTTTGCGGTAATGTCATCGCCGACGGCACCATCCCCGCGGGTGGCGCCAAGTGTGATCATGCCATCCTCGTAACGTACGCTGATTGAGACGCCGTCAACCTTTGGTTCCACAACAAATTCGATATCTTCGTCTGGCAGTTCCTTGCGGACGCGGGCCTCAAAGAGCTTCAGCTCCCGCAGGTCTTCCGCCTTTTCCAGAGAGAGCATTGGAACCTTGTGGTGTACGTGTTTGAATTCCTTAAGCGGGGCGCCTCCTACGCGTTGGGTGGGGGAGTCCGGTGTAACGAGATCAGGATATTCACGTTCCATGCTGAGAAGCCGGTCATAGAGGCTGTCGTATTCCCGGTCGGAAAGTTCGGGTCTGGCCTCTACATAGTACAGGTGGTTGTGACGGTCCAGTTCGGAGCGAAGTCTTGTGATGTCCCGTTCAGCTTGAGCTCTGTTCATGCCATTCCCCGCCAATACTTGTCCAAGGTGAGACTGCGATCAGGCAACATCATGCAATCCACCATGGCGCTTGTCAATCGTGGTGCACAGCGCGCTTATCACGGCGCAACAGCATGCCTTAATAGTCCTCAGTCAGCAAAATCCAATTAAGGAAGTGAGAGACCTTGCATGGCCTGGCTATTTCGGAGTAATATCCGCCGATTCTGAGGGAATGTAGCGATTGCCATGGTCTGAAAGGAGTCTAGCTATGATGAAATCATCTTCGCGAAGGACATCGATTGCCGTCTGTGCTGTTCTTCTTTGCGCTGGCCTGTTGTTTTCCGCAGAAAAGGAGAAGTCCGACAACAAGGCGATTGACGACTACAATTTCGCAGTGTGGCTGTATAATACCGGTAAATATGCGGTAGCCGCGGAATCATACGGTACCTTCCTGAAGAATTACCCCGATCATGAAAAGTCCGCGGAAGCGCGGTTCGGCCTTGCGCAGTCCTTCTTCCATACCGACAAGTTTCAAGAGGCAGCCGCAGAGTATGAGAAGGTCCGCTCCGAGAAAAAGGATTTCGCACAGGGCGCGGAACTGCTCTTTCAGCTTGGCCAGACTTATGTGGCGCTCGGCCGTTTCTCTGATGCTGCCGCGCTCTTTGAAGCTGTCGGCAGCAAGTACTCTTCTCACTACCTTTCTGACTGGGCAGTGGCCAGGAATTCCGCATGTCTCATCAGCATGGGTAAAAACAGGGAGGCGGAAGACCTGTTGAAGCCTTTCATAGAAAACTACTCGGCAGGTACCACGCCAGTCGAAAAGATGCCGGCAACAAAGGCGATGTTCAAGAAGATGGATGCCGCAGGAATCAAGGCGAATGATGCTTTCCTGAGCCTTGTGGAGAGGAGTGCTTTCTATTACGCGCTGGCCCAGTTCAACCAGAACCGGTTTGGCGATGCGCAGCAATCATTCGAAAACTTCCTTTCCAGGTATTCCAGCAGCGCGCTCAAGGAGGAAGCCTCGTTCCGCCTTGCGCAGTCGTGCTACCGGCAGGAGGCATTCGGCAAGGCGGCGGATCAGTACGAGCCTTTGGCTGCCGGATCGGGTGAATTCGCGGCTTCTGCAGGTTTTGAACGTGGACTCGCGCTTTACAAGGCCGGGAAATTGAAGGATGCCGCGTTGGCTTTCGCGCGTATGGCCGAACGCTTTCCGCAGAATCCACAGGCGCCGAAGGCGCGCCTCTATTCAGGAACATTCCTGTTCGAGGCAGGTGATTACAAGGGTGCTATCGAGCGGCTGGAGCCAGCGGCGAAAGCAAAGGGCGAGGCCGAGGATGAGGCCGCCTACTGGATCGGAATGAGCCTCCTGAAGATGGGCGATAATGTGAAGGCCGAACAGGCGCTGGCGGATGCTGTTGCGTCATATCCGAAATCGAATGTTGGCGGCGATATGCGGCTCGGTCTCGCCGACGCACGGCTTGCACAGAACAAGCTCGAGTCCGCCGCAGCGGCTTTTCAGCAGTACGCCAGTGACTACGCTGACACCGAGCAGGCTCCGCGAGCGCTGTATTCGGCTTGCGCCGCGCTTCACAGGGCGGACAAGTACGTTGAGGCAGATGCCTTGTGCGGTGACTTCCTGAATAAGTATGGAAAACACGAACTTGGACCGCAGGCTTTGTTTCTGAGCGGTGAGAATCGCTTCCTGCTCAAGCATTATGACAAAGCCGCGGAGCGCTATGCTGAATATCTGCAGCGAGGCGACAAAGCGCAGGATCGTGTGGCGCGTGCACACTACCGAATGGCATGGATTCACCGTTATGGTAAGAGGAACGATGAAGCTCTTGCAGAACTGAACAAGATCGATGCAAAAGCCGCCGGCGAAACCATTGCCACGGAGATGCGTTACCTTGAGGGCGCCTGCCTGTTTGAAGCAGGGAAGTTTGCCGAGTCAGTGAAAGCATTAAGCGGGTATATCGATGCCCGGGACCACAGCCGGTTCGGAGACGACGCAATGCTCAAGATGGCTGTGTCGCAGATGAAGATGAACAGGAAGGACCAGGCGGCAGCCGGTCTTGAGCGGTTTCTTCAGGACTACCCTCAGAGCGAGCTGATAGCACAGGTCAGGTACCAGCTTGCCGAGTGCCACTACGACCAGAAATCATATTCAAAGGCAATTGCAAGTTACACACTTGTTGCCAGTCGTGACAAGAGTGATGATCTCACGCCATATGCGATGTTTGGAATTGGCCTTTGTCAGTACGATCAGGAGAAGTGGGAGGAAGCCGCGAAGGCGTTTGGTGAAGTTGCAGAGAAGTTTCCCAAGTCCGATCTGGCGCCACAGGCTCTCTACCGTAAAACCCGCAGCCTTATCAAGCTCAAGAGGTGGAACGAGGCGGAGCATGTTTCGGGTGCATTGTTGGCAGCTTTCCCGAAACATGAACTGGCTCGGACAACGATGATCGCATCCGGCACCTGTCTGCAGGAACAGCAGAAATGGGCAGAAGCCGCATCTGCGTTCAAGAAGGTGTCCGTTGACTATCAGGCCGGAGACGACCAGCCCCGCATTCTTTACGAGGAGGCGTGGTCGTGGCGCCAGGCCGGTAAAGAGGATGAATCGTTGGTGGCGTTTCGTCAGCTTGCGGACAAGTATGCCGGGGACCCCCTCGCTGCCGACGCCTACTTCTACCTTGCTGAGGCCAGGTACAAGGTGAAGCAGGGTGCATCAGAGACATCCAGGCAGCGTGATGAACGTCTTGCAGAGGCGCGTGTGATGTACGAGAAAGTGCTTGTGGTGGCTAAAGATAAGCGATTGACTGACAAGGCCCTCTATAGGGTGGGTTGGTGCAACTGGCTGGCGGAGCAGTATGCCTGGGCGGCAGCTGCTTTCGACAGGCTCATCAAGGAATTTCCAGACAGTGACCTGATGGCGGATTCCATTTTTCAAGCCGGACAGTCATATGCAAAGGCAGGGCAACCCGCCGTGGCCATCGAAAGGTTCCGCGCTATTATTGGCGACAGCAAGTTTGCGTCATTCGAATTCCTGCCCGACGCATATCTCGGGCTTGCAAACTGTCTCGTCATCCTAGAGAGGTATTCCGAGGCTGTTGAACCGATGGAGACGCTGATCAGCAGGAGCAAGGAAGATCGTGTTCTATCGCAGGCAAATTTCCTTCTTGGCAAGGCAAGGTTCAGCATGCGGAAGTATGATGAAGCCATAGCGTGTTTTCAGGAAGTTACAAAGTTGACAAAAGCGGAGTCCGGCGCAGAGGCCCAGTTCTATATCGGTCAGTCGCATCAGGCTAAGAACGACATGAAGACTGCGATTGTGGCATACTTGCGCGTGGAGGCACTGTACCGTGAACATCGGGAATGGGTTGCGGCTGCAATGTTCGAGAGCGCCAAATGCAATGAAGCCCTCGGTGACAAGGAGCAGGCAAAGCAGATTTACAGCAGTATCATAAAGGATTACGGGAAAACCAGGTGGGCGAAACCAGCGGCGGAACGCCTGGGATCAAAATAGCAAAGAGGTTACTGCTCAGGTGGCGGGCCACTACCCGTAACCTCTCCACTTGGGCATGCAAGACGGGAGATGTTGGCAATATGAAGAGACAATGGTTGATTCCGGCGTTCTGCATTGGACTGATGATATTTCTTGCCGCCGGTTCACCGGCTGCCACAGGACAGACGGCCAGGGCGGTTGCAGGAAACGCCGTAAGCAGCAACGGCTCTCCAGATACCGCTTCGGCAAATCCCACTTTCCTCGAACTGCTGAGGAAGGGCGGACCTGTTATGTATCCGCTTTACCTGTGTAGTTTTCTCATGGTGGCATTCGCCATAGAACGTGCAATAAGCCTTCGCCGCCGCAAAGTATCGCCGCAGGAGACTGCGGATCCGATTCGTGCCGCAACGGCACCCGGGTCGGCGACCATGGATGTCCAGGGCCTGCTTGACCGTCTGCAGTTGCAGGCAAATCCCCTGGCGCGAATCGCAAAGGCTGGCCTCAGCCGCGCGGACCGGCCGATTTTGGAGGTTGAAAAGGCCGTAGAAGATGCAGCCGCAAAAGAGGTGGCAGGTCTTCAGCGCAATAACCGGGTGCTGTCCTCTGTTGCCAGCGTCGCCCCGCTGCTTGGATTGCTTGGCACTGTGACCGGAATCATCCGGACATTCATGACTGTGGCCAGAGACGAGGAGGCGCTCGGCCGGACTGCGCGACTTGCCGGGGGGATCTACGAGGCGCTCGTGGCCACTGCCGTAGGCCTCTTTATAGCCATCACCGCGCTGGTGCTCTACTACTTCTTCCAGGAGCGGGTTGACCGCCTTGTTGCCGAAATAGACGGGCTCATGACCGGACTGCTGGAGAAACTGCAGGTAAGGGAGAAGAAATGAGAATAAGGCAGCCCGCACACGAGTTTTACGGGATCAACGTCATCCCGATGATAGATACAATGATGTTTCTTCTTGTATTCTTCCTTATGGCGACAAAGTTCGCGGACATAGAGCGAGATGTACGTGTGAAACCGCCTGGCAGCGTCAACGCGAGGCCGGTGGCCGCATCCTCACAGGAACTGGTCATAAATGTAGGCCGGGACGGGAAGTTGTTCGTGGCAGGACAGGAACGCGGCATTGGTGATATCGATCGAATGATCGCCTTGGCCAAGTCGGACAATCCCGGGCAGACCGTTGTAATCCGCGGCGACAAGAACGTGGTTCTTCAGTATGCAGTCAACGTCCTTGACCTTTGCGAGAAATACGGTGTTGAACGCACGTACCTTACGACTGTTCAGCCAGGTGGCTGAACACTGAAGGCCGGCTGCCTGCATGAAGTCCAGGTTGTGCTGGAGACCTAGTGAACAATGCCCCGATTGATAGAATGAAAGAACGGGTTCAGCCGTGGCGGTTGGGCGTGTGGGCCTTCATCGCTCTGTGTTTCGCGACCGCTGTCGCGGCCAGTCTTTTTTCCCCCATGTCGTGGCGCGAGTACGCCCGCTATGTCACTTCCACTCTCGGCTGGGAACTGGCGACCGCGCTTCTGACAGCGGGCGTAGCGGTGGTTATGGCTCTGTTCGTGGCGAGGTTGCGCCATTCGTCAGGCATTGTTGCTGTCAGCATGTTTTCCAGTGTTGTTCTGCATATGCTGCTCGTCTCCATCTTCGGGTTGGTCACATTGAACCATGCAACAGTCATCTCCGGCAACGAGAAGAAACGGGAGATTGCCTTTGGTCTGCCGTCTCTGTCTGAAAGCCTCGCCGGCCAGGAACTCCGGGCTATGTTCAAGGAGACTGCGCTTTCGGATGAGCGGAGGTTTGCGGAGGAAAGAAAGTCCAGGATTGACCTGCTCGACGCCAAGTCGGCGCGGATTCAACCGGAACTCAAGCAGAATGATCTTTCTGTTATGGCGGCGGAGAAGATGAGAATTGAGAAATCCTTTGCGTCGAAGCCAAAGCAGGCCGTCAAGGACACACTCGCAGCCATACCGGACATTACGCCAGATGTTGCGCAGCCCGATTTGGGCCGGCTGAAGCCCATGAAACATAACAACAATGTCGCGAGTAAAGTCAGGCCGGTAACCAGGGATTTGAAAGTCGAGCCCGACAAGGAAGCCAGACTGGATCTTCCCGTGGATCCAGCGTCCGCCGCGCGTGAGGCTAGAATTGAAGACGGACGGCGCGATCTGCAAAGGGAGAAGATAGAGGTCGCTGACAGGCGGTTGTCCGGACAGAACATTCAGGAAGTATTGCGCGCCACGGCGATTGGCGACAAGCCGGACCGGTTGGATATGAAGGCCGTGAATGAGCCGGTCAGTGGAGCTGGGGCGAAACCGGAAACCAGGCAACAGCCGCAACGAGCATTCGATGTTTCGCACCAGGCCGGAACTGAGTCCGCAACGCCGGCCCCGAAGAGGTTGGTGCGCGAAGTTGCCGACGCCAGGCCGGCATCAGGAGCTGGGAGCCTTGCGGACTCTTACAGCGTACGCGCTGAAAGACAACCAGTCGTTGAGGATGCTGTGATTCGTGGTGCGCGGAATGGAGTCGATTCACTTGTCCAACCGGTACGCGTACGGGACACGATGGTGTCAGCTGGAGCTGGTGGATCCACCGTTAAGTCGGGTGAGCGTACGTTGAATGCCCGCAGCAGCCTGCGCTCGGACCGGGCATCAAGGAGCGTGGCTGGCGCTGAGATTGCAGCGGTAGTACCCAGGGCTCATATTGATCTTGGTACGGGACAGGGGACGCCCGGCCCATCATTTGCCGTCGGGTCGGGCGTGACGGATATTGCACGCGCCGAGAGGCCGGGTGTCAGGGAAGATCTGTCCGCGGAAACAAGCAGGGGGATTGCCGGCAGGCCGGTCATGGCAGTTGGCGGTACGGCGGCACTTGCGAAGAGATGGAACCAGGAGCCTGACGGTTCGGCAACGGCTGGCCGATCCCATGAGCGGCCCGTAGGAATAGCATCATCAAGGGCTGAAACCGGACTGGCAAGTGCTGCGGACAGACCGGCCGTAAGCAGTTCCAGCCCTGCTGCTGTCGACTTGAGCCGCCATGGTTTATATGCTGCAGGAACTGCCGTCCGGGAGGCGCAAGACGATATATCAGTGGCACGACCTCAGAAAGGGGCACCGGGCTCTTATCAGGAACTGGCCGGATCAGGTGGTGGAACAGGACTCACTTCTGAGCGAAGATCGATGGTTAAGATCGGAACTGCTGTATCGCCAGTGGCAGGGGGCGCATATGCCGTATCTGAAGCATCCGGAAGCGCCGGTGGCTCATCACGTGGTGGCGGAGCTGATGGCAGGCAATTCTCATCGGCCAGACGGCAGACGGGCCTTATCGTGGTGGAGACTGCACAGGCACAACGCCCGGCTTTTGGAGAAGCGCTCGCGTCAGGTTCCGGGGTCGAGCCTGGTGGTGGCGGTGATACTCAGCCCGTTGGATCTGGCGCGGAACTGCGCACGGCAAAGCCGGTGTTGAAGACAGAACAAGTTGGCAGTGGTGCCGGGATTGATCGTGCCGACCTGCTGAATACGCGGATTATTCCAGGCGCAGCGCATGCAGTACAGGGTCCCGGCGGTATGTCGGAGAGCGGCGCCGGCGGAACTGTCGGTTCACGGCAGCCCGCAGGCGCAACCGAGATTCGCGTGGGAAAGGCGGCGGGGTCGCCGGGAGAGTTCTCCGGCTCAGAGCGTGGTCTGGTGCGTGTTTCCGCCGGGACGTCCGGACGATATGTAGAATACGCTGACAGTCTGGTCGGATCGTCGGAGGCCCCCGCAAGCAGACTTTCGGCTGGCGGATCAGCCGCAGTGATAAGTTCAGGTGTATCTCTCTCGAAAGCTCCAAGCGTCTTGGTGGCCGGGTCGGAACATGTATCCATTGGACTGGCAGCCATTGAAGCGACGGACGTCAGACCGGCTGGAAGGCAGGGCGGGGGCCGGGAAACTGGACAAGCCGGCACATCGAAAACGCTGACTGGCCGTTCCGAGGTCCTTGTTTCCAAAGCTGGCGGACAGCTTGTGAGCGATGCCGGTTCCGGACCCGCCGGCGGAGGCGCCGGGTCTGTCGGCCTGGATTCCATCGGGAGTTCGGCATCGCTAAGCAGGGGACCATCCCGTCTGGTGAATGAGGTGACCGGAAAAGATGGCGGGACCTCAGGCCATGGAATAGCGGCAGGTATTCCAGGCGGTGGTCCCGGATCAGAAGCCATGCGGACAGTTATCTCGTCGGAGTTATCGCAAGTGCCTGCTTCTGTGACTGAAAAGGCGATATACAAATTGAGAGATCCTGGGAAGCGCAAGGAATTCATTGCTGAACTTGGCGGATCCGAGAAGACCGAACAGGGCGTTGAGCACGCTCTGGCGTGGCTGGGCGGTACACAGAGCGATGACGGCAGATGGGATATTGACGGGTTCAAGACTCTCTCCACATGCGGTGGACCGGGTGACCAGGTTAACGAGGATGTGGCGCTTACCGGACTGTGCCTGCTTTCATATCTCGGCGCAGGCTACACTCACGTCAAGGGAGATCATAAGGAGACAGTGAGAAAGGCCGTCAACTGGCTGGTGGTAGGGCAGAAGGAGGATGGGAACCTGCAGAGATCAGGACAGATGTACGGTCAAGCTATTGCCACCGCTGCATTGTGTGAATGTTACTCGATGACCGGCGACAAGCGCCTGATTGAACCTGTTCAGAAGGCTGTTGACTTCATTTTGAAATCCCAGAATCCAGGTGCCGGTTGGCGGTACCAGCCGAGGACAGACAATGATACATCTGTGACCGGATGGCAGGTGCTGGCTCTGAAGAGCGCGATGATTGCCGGCATTAAGTTTCCGCCGGAACACTTCGAGTGGGTTGAGAAGTGGCTTGATTGCGTGCGGCGTGGCGAGGGGGGCGGACTGTACACATACATGCCCGGACATGGTGCGACGCCGACTATGACCGCTGAGGGCTGGTTCTGTCAGTTACTGATGAAAGAACAAACGAGGACCCGCGGCCAGGCCGAGACAATACCGTATCTCATGGAACGCCTGCCGGCGTGGACGCCAAAGGATGGAGGAATCAATATCTACTTCTGGTACTACGCGACGCTTGCCCTTCACATGTCAGGCGCTCAGGAGTTCCAGAAATGGAACCAGGCTTTGACAAAGGCACTGCTTGCCGGACAAGTCAAGAAGGGAGCTGGCGCCGGAAGCTGGGATCCGGTGGATGTTCTGGGAGAACGAGGCGGCAGAATATATTCCACTGCCACGGCAGCGCTCTGTCTCGAAGTCTATTACCGCTACCTTCCGTTCTATAAGCAAAGATAGCTTCACTTGTCGGCCGGATCTGTTCCGGCTGGCCGTGTATTTCCTGCGTCAACCGGGGCGAATATGGTGATTTCGACACGGCGATTTGCGGAACCGACGGTTGCAGGACCGGCCATCTCTTTCGGCTTGCTGAACCCGTATCCAACTGCTGTGATCCTATCGTGCGCAATCTTCCACTTGTCGCCAGAGAGATAATCCCTGACTGCCATGGCCCGCTTGCTGGTCAGGTTTACCGCAGATCTTTCCGAGGTCCCATTTTTCCGGTCAATGTGGCTTTCAATCCTTGCAATAGCGTCCGGATGAGCAACCAGACTTCTTCCCACAACATCCAGGTCCCCGTTGTACTGGGCTGGAATCTTCGCGCTGCCATCGGGGAATTCGATGTGCAGTTCATATGCCTCGATAATGCGGGATTTTGGGGATTCAACTACCACAGGAATATCCAACGGCGGCCTGGTGGCGGAGGTTCCGCCAGGTGTCCATACGAGGCCGGCGCTTACAACCGAATTCAACTGGTGTGCTGTTCCCACGGCGAACACCCGCGCTTCAGTGCGTAAAGACCACTGCCCGTTGAGTTGCCACAAAAGCCCGCCTCCGCCCTCCAGCTGAGCTTCATATCTGTGGTGGAACGAATCATCGTACCATATCATTCCGGCACCCACGGAGAGGTATGGGTCGAGAGTTGCGCCGCGGTTGAGGTGGTAGATGCCGGATAGCCCGATCCTGGCTGAGCGCGTGCTGTGTACGCCTGCCCCGGCCCGCTCTTCGAGTCGCGAAATATGCTTGCCGGTACTCCACTCCGTCCGGAATGTCTCATCCAGTTGTGGCGGCAGATACGCCACGCCTTCAAGTGTCCACTGTGAATCCAGATCGTATCCGGCGTGGAGAGAGAGAACACCAGTGTCTTTCACTGCCTCCTCGCCCTCGTAATCAAGCCGGCCGGCCATAATGCTGAAATGCCACAGCGACTCATCAACAGGCTCGCCTGGCGCAGGCGCTGCTGTGAAGGCCATAGCAAGAAGAATGGAGACCACCAGAATGCGATGTCCTGCGCACAGAGACTGTTTCATTCCAACATCCTTTTCTTAGAGGTGCACGCGGATAGCAGCCTGCAGAAGGGTGTGAGGACTGCAATCCGCAACGGTTAAGCCCTGTGAGTCGCGAATCTATCATACGCGTGGCTGGAGACAATGCCAAATAGATGTCCATGATTAGAGTCAGCGAAAGATGAGCATCTCGACGTTGACAATTCCGACAGGTTTCGTACCATCAGGAGAGTCAGATTACATCAGAACCGGAGCAGACTCACATGGCAATCAGAATCGCGCCCAGGAGCAGGTACAAGAGGGTCCTGTTGAAACTCAGCGGCGAATTCCTGCAGGACAAAAAGACGTGCGCTTGCATTGATCCCGAGGCTGTGGACCACGTGGCCCGGCGTATTGCGGCGGCAGCCGCAATGAAGGTGCAGGTTGCCATCGTGATTGGCGGCGGAAATATCATTCGTGGCGGTGCCGCATCGAACCGTGTGATGAGCCGTGTAACTGCGGATCACATGGGTATGCTTGCGACGACAATCAACGCAATGGCGCTCAAGGATGGGTTGGGCAGGATTGGCGTCGAGGCCAGGGTCCAGTCGGCGGTCAGCATGGACAAGTTTGCCGAACTGGTGAATGCGGAACGTGCAATCCGTCACCTGCAGAATGGCAGGGTGGTGATCTATGCCGGAGGAACCGGCAATCCATTTTTTACCACTGATTCAGCTGCTGCACTGCGGGCATCCGAGATCGACGCCGATGCTCTCTTGAAGGCTACCAAGGTTGACGGGATCTATTCATCTGATCCGCTCAAGAATCCGGATGCCGTGCGGTACTCAAGGCTGACATACAGCCAGGCGCTGTCGAAACAGTTGAAGGTGATGGACGCTTCGGCTTTTGCGCTGTGTATGGAAGCCGGGATCCCGATAGTGGTGTTTGACTTTTTTCGCAGGGGGAATATAGAAAACGTGCTCAGGGGCCGCTCTGTTGGGACCGTTGTCTCTTAAAGGAGAAAAGAATGGAAACGCTGGACGATGTGCTGCTGGAGACAGAAGACAAGATGTCGAAGTGCATGGATCACATGCGAACACAGTTCGCCGCACTGCGCACCGGGAAAGCGTCTCCCGCCCTGGTGGAGAACGTGAGCGTGCTCTACTACGGGACACCGACTCGTTTGCGCGAAATTGCCAACATCAGCACTCCAGAACCAAGGCTTATTGTCATAAATTCCTACGATCCAACCGCACTGAAGGACATAGAAAAGGCGATTATGGCCGCCAATCTCGGTGTTACTCCCATGAGTGACGGGAAAGTGATTCGCGTTCCGATTCCCGAATTGAGCCAGGAAAGACGGGCTGAAATAACGAAGGTTGCGAAACGCATGGCGGAGGAAAACAGAGTTGCTATCCGCAATGTGCGGCGGGATATGAATGAAGTGGCGAAGAATCTGCAGAAGAACGGAAAGCTTACTGAAGATGTGCGTGACCACGGTTTGAAGGAAATTCAGAAGCTTACCGACGACTATGTCAAGAAGACCGACGACACTCTCGCCGCAAAGGAAAAAGAAGTAATGATGGTCTGAAGAACGTCAGTCTATTGCTAAACGTCTTTGCAAAGCAGAGGCGGGTAAGGTATAGTTGTGCCGCACTGTGGGTGATTTGCGGATGAACGATGGAAGTCGATATGCCAGATGAATTGATAGAGAAGAAACCGCCGATGCTTCCGCCGAAGCTTACGGCACGCAGGGTGTCTCCTGGAGCGACACCAGTTGCTCAAGTGGCAGCATCAGCCCCGACTCTTCCGCCCGCCGTGGTTCCGCCTGTCTCCGCCGCTCCGGCAACGCCTGTAGCGGCCATTAAGCCAGTCGCTGTGCCTTCCCCGATTTCGCAGCCGGTTCCGGTAATCAGGCTGGGTACAATCCCGGCTGCTGGCATAGCGGCAGACAGGAAGAAGGATACTTCGAAATTATCTATCAACGACGCAGTTCCGACTGCCGACCAGGGCAAGCCTGAAGCCCAGGCAGGTGTAAGAACGATACGGATGAAGCGACCCGGTGCTTTTGCCGGCGGTGTCGCCAGGCCGCCGGGATCGAAACCGTCACCCGTGCCAGCGCCAGGAGGGGTTGCGGCGATGCAGGCCGGGATCAAGTCTGCAATGAAGAGCCAGACATCCAGGATTGACCTTGGTGCGGTGTTTGCGCCCCCGGAACCGGTTGGATCTGTTCAGCCTGCCGGTGGAGAAGGCAGGACCGTGCGGGTTAAGCGGGGACCTTCACCGCAGGCATCAACGGTTACGCAGTCTGTGATTGTTGCACCTCCAGCTGCGCTGACTTCGCCGGCGTCAGGGCTTGTTGCTGCAACCATGCAGGTTATTCCTGCAGACGGGGCCGATGAAGCCACAAAGACGGCGGCTACTGGTCCAGCCACTGGAGCGACCATGGGGCCTGCAACGATCAGGTTGAAGCGGCCCGACGGCCTGAAACCAGGCGACATGGCCCAGCGAGGCGGGGAAACCGCAAGAATATCAATCGAAGGGAGTGCCGCTCCATCATCAGGAGTCACTTCTGAACCCGACGCCGGTCCAAGAACAGTGAAGATCCGCAGGCCGGGCGATGCCTCGGCCGGGGGCGAGAGTCCAGTGACGGCTGGTCCGGTCACGGGTCGAAAGACATTGAAGCTTTCGCGGCCCGGCGTCGATGCGCCACCGGCTGAGGCTGAAGATCAGCAGCCCCTGACACAGCGGCGTACGATCAGCGTAAAGAGGGATCAGGCTGGTGTCAGCGAGAGGTCGCAACGGCTCGCAGACGACGAGGCTGCTCTAAGGGGACAGCCCGGTGACATGCGGATAACGAGTATCGCGGAGCGTCCGGAACGTGCACTTTGGGCCAGCCTTGTCTCCATGGCGGCCATGATCATCATATGTGTCGTTATATGGCTTTTCTGTGTCCAGCTTATGCCAACAAAGGAGAGTCTCACCTGGCCGGGAAGATTGCTGACTTTCAATGATCCTTTTTTCAAAGGTGAAAGGGAATGGCTATGAGTTCTGATGGAAATACAACGGCAGTCGATAGCGCCAATTGGCAGAGCGTTGTGGTGAATTCAACTGTTCCGGTTCTTGTGGATTTCTGGGCCGAATGGTGCGGGCCGTGCCGGGCCATAGCGCCGATGCTTGACGAACTGGCTGTTGAGTTTGCCGGGAAGCTGAAAGTTGCGAAGGTGAATGTTGACGACAATGCGCAACTTGCAGTCAAATTCGCGGTTCGTTCGATTCCCATGTTGTTGATCTTCAAGAATGGGACTATGCAGGCCCAGATGGTTGGAGCAATGAGCAAGACGGCGTTGAAAGAGAAGCTCAGCGCCTATTTATGAAGAGCCTTGAATCCGCGCTGGCGTCCGGCCTCAAACAGGAGAAGCGTGGTTGCGGTCGCTACGTTCAGTGAATCAGCAACGCCAGCCATGGGAATGCGCACTGTGGTGTCGGCGCCTTCCAGCAGATCCTTCTTCAGTCCATATTGTTCTGCACCGACCGCTATGGCGCACGGAACGGTAAAGTCAACTTCGGTATAGCAGGTTGATGCGTGGGGCGTGGCAGCAACGATCTTTATTCCCCTGTTCTTCAGCCAGTCAATGACTTCCAGCGTGGTTGTTTCGACCACTGGCACAGTGAATAGTGTGCCGGTGCTTGCGCGCACTACGTTCGGATTATTGACATCCGTAACACCGTCGCAAACGAGAACGCCGTCCGCCCCAGCCGCATCCGCTGAACGGAGAATAGCGCCTAGGTTGCCGGGTTTCTCGATAGACTGGCAGACGACAAGCAGCGGATTGATGGAGACAGCCAGGGTTGCAAGCGACTTGTTCCCAGGCACTATTGTCGCGATCAGGCCATCAGGCCTGTCCCGGTAGCTTATCTTCCTGAACGGAGCCTCGTCCACAGTAAATACAGCGGCACCATTCCCGGCGACCCGCTGGATCACATGGCTCTCGTTCTCACCGAGAAAAAACCTGGAGCAGAAGTACAATTCCTTGACCTCGACGCCGGAATCGACGGCCCGCAAGAGCTCCCTGTAGCCTTCCACAAGAATCAGCCCGGCGGCATCCCTGTGACTGCGGTCCCGCAGTTTCACAAGTTCTTTGATGCGCGGATTCGACGCGCTGGAGATGTGCGTAAAGTTGTCCGTGACCATGTCGTTTAATACCTGTAATTGACCAGACGGGACTTGTTATGTCCTAAGTACGGCTATGCTGGCTCATTGTAAAGTATTTTTTGGATTTCTGTTCCTTTCGCCTTGATCCCGCTGCCGCAGCGTGCGAATGTGTGATGAGACTCGCGGACATGACGAATTTGGCAGAGTGATGCAGCCGGAGTGTTACTGGTTTTGAAGAGGGATTGCGATGCCTGCTGATCAACCACAACAAAGTTCCCGTTGGTATCTCAAAGTCGCCGGAGATGCTGTTTACGGCCCCATTGAATTGACAACGTTGCGCAACTGGGCTACGCAAGGCCGCGTCGTAGCCACCACAATGGTTTCACAGGATAAGCAGAACTGGCTTTCTGCCTCGAGTATTCCTGAACTTGAGATGACCTGGACAGCCCGGTTGATCGACGGTGGTGTTTATGGGCCTTTCAATCTGCTGGTTGTTCCGTATCTCATGAAGCGCGGCAAGCTGTGTCTGAAGGATGTGGTCACGAACGGGATTTCCGGTAAGACGATGTTTGTGTCTGAGCTTCTTGAGACCGGGATGACGGTTCCATCTGTCTTATCTACCGGCAAGGCCGTCCATGAAGAAAAGAGTCTGATTCCTGCGGCCGGAGATCCGGACCGGACGCATACTGCCGGCAATCTCACGCTCCGTATACCGAAGACTGATGTCGGCAAGACTGCCCCGGGCAGGCCCGCTGACGCCGGGCCTGCCTTTGCGAGGGAGCCGCAGACAGTGATTGTTCCTCCAAGAGTCGCGACAACATCGGATGCGGTCAATGAGAAGAGTGCTGCTCATGCACAGAACGAGTTGCAGGGCTTAAGGCTTGCAGGCGAGGAAGCCATCAGGGATCTGGCCAGGCAGAAGGCATTGCACGAAGCCTTCGAAAAAGAATGCTCACTGAGGGAAGAAAACCTCCGTGCTCAGCTCGAGCTGTTTCGCAGGCAGATCCTCGAAGCGACCGGTCGCCTTGAGAAAGTCAGTGATGAACTCGAAAAGGAACGCACGCTCAATAGAGAGCAGGCAGTGAGGCTGACTGAAGGTCGAGCTGCGGAAGAGACTGCCAGCCAACGCGCTGCCGACTTGGAGCGCGAACTTGGGCGTGTGAGTACGCTACGAGTGAAGGAAGGCGCCGAAGCCGCTTCCAAGGTGGAAATGTTGACCAAGCGGCTGAAGACGCTTGAAGAAGAGAAGATGCGCAGAGAGACCGAGCTGACCAGTCGGATAGATGCTCTGACAGCTGAGTCGAGTGCGATAGTCGGACAGTTGGAGGCAGCGCTTGAACACCGCGGCGTCGATGGGCAGGAAGTTTCGAGATTGAAGACCCTGATTGACGAATCGGGCCGGCAATTTGATGAGGAGAAGCGACATCATGGCGAGATTGAAGATGAACTTCGGCGGAGAGAAGCTGAGCTGACAGGCCTGGTCAATGCTCTGCGGGAGGAATCCACAGTCATTGCCGGTCGACTTGAAGGATCCCGTTCCGACTTGAGAAGGGAGAAGGCATCCCTCAGGAAGAGCGAGCGTGAAAGAAAGAACCTGGAAGAGGCGATCACCGTTACAAAAGGTCAAATCCGGCGCATGGCTGAGGCTGAAGCATTGCTTAAGAGTGAGGTGGAGGCTCTCAATGCGCGGAGCGAGGAGCGCGGTGGTATTGTCGAAAAGGAAGTTGAGCACCTCCGATCCCTGGTCGCGGAGGCGAATAGTAAACTCGCCGTGCAGAAGCAAGAATATGTTGAACTGGAGTTGCGTTTCAAGAAGAGGGAAGCCGAATTGGCTGATCGGATTGGATCCGCCGTGGCCGAATATGAAAGTGTCGCCGGACGCCTGGAAGAGGCAGAGAGCCGTCTCGAGCAGCAGCAGGATGCGCATGCCAACGAAACGCTAGCTGGCCAGAGGAAAGAGGAGAAGCTGACTGCCAGGGTTGTCGAACTCGAGAAGCAGTTAACGCGATCGGATGAATTTGTGGCCGATAACGCGCAGGCGCTTGAGCAAGAGAGGGTGAAACTGCTGAAAGCCGTAAAGCGTGGTGACGACTTGGAAGAACAGATGACGACCGTTGCAGCGGGCCTTCAATCAAGTATTGCGCAGTTGCAGAGGCAGGTCCAGGACTCGAGTGACGAAGCCGGCCGGCAAACGGATGAAAGAAGGCGTATCGAGAATACTCTGCATGAGATGGAGGCAGAGATTGTGAGCCGTGAGGCAGCACTGGCCGGGTTGAAGAATGAACTTGCAGTGGCACAGGTTGAGCAAGTGAACTGCATGAAAGAAGCCGAAGCGCGCATCAAGACACTCGAAGACCTTATCGACAATTCCGGCAGCGAATTGACAAAAGAACAGCAGCGGCGTGAAGAGCTTGAAGAACGATTTAGCGTGTTGGAAGCTGAATTGTCGGGCAGTCTGGAAGAGGCGCGCGGCCAGGTCAGGCAGCAGCAGGAACTGCGCGAAAATGAAGCGGTATCCGCCAGGCGGCAGGAGGAAATGCTGGCGGGCCGTGTTGCAGAACTGGAGAAGCAGTTAGAACGCGCGGAGGGGGTTGCCGCCGAAACGACGCAGCTGCGTGAGGAAGAGAGATCCAGTCTGCTGGAGTCAGTCAGTCGGGGTGTGGAGCGTGAAAGCCAGTTGCGGTCAGAGGTGTTGGTGCTGCAGAAGAGAGTCGCAGAGTTGCAGCTGCAGGTTGCACGCTCACATGACGAGGCGGATCGGCAGACAGTGGAAACAGCTCGTCTTGATGGCAACTTGCGCAGTAAGGAGATTGAACTCGGAAGCCGGATTGAGGAGCTGCAGACACTGGTCGTGGTGCAGGGGGAGGAGACGACACGCCTCCGGAACGAACTTGAGAACCGTGAGGCTGCGATGGCCGAACTGCGGCAGGGCTTTGCATCAGCACAGGATAATCACGCAGCCGAGATGAAGGAGGCGGGTGCGCGCATCTGCGCTCTTGAAGGTCGGATTGAAGTGATACAGGAAGCATCGCGCGAAACCACCTGTCAACTGGACATGTCGCAGGCGGAGTTGCAGAAGGCAAGAGTCCTGTTGGGTGAAAGTGAAGCGGAACGACGGAGACTTGAACTACCAGGTGTTGCAACAACGATAAAGGTGGCCGAACGGGCTGGAGTCGGACCTGAAGCCTTGCCTGTTACTGGAGAGAGCGGTAAGTACATGGAACAAAAACTAACGACTGAAATAGAAGATCTGGAAAGATGGATAAAGTCGATTCAACTCTCTTCCGACCGGTGGAAGGCCTTTGTAGACCGGCAAAGGGCAGACGCTGTGAGCTATGCCCAGATCCAGAGCGAAAAGGAGATCGCACAGTTGCGTCGGATTGAGGAGCTGGAAAAGAAGATGGCCACTGCCAGCGAGACGGAAGAGAAGGCTCGCAAACTTTCCGTGCAGTGCGAGGATCTCACGAGGGAGCTGGCAGAACAGAGAAAGAAGCTCATTGCGCTCGATGAAGCAGCAAGTATGCAGAAGGCGAAGGTGGACGTGCAGCAAAGTCAGCCCGGTGGGACCGAACCGCAGCCCAAGTGGTATTTGAAGGCGGAGGATGGCAGTATCTATGGGCCGGTGGAGTTTGCTGATTTGATTCAATGGGCAGGCGACAGTCGCATCGGCCCAGGGCATTGGATCTCGATGGACAGGGATACATGGATTCCAGCTCATACGGCTCCGCAACTGGAGATGAGGTGGGTCATCGACCCGTCCTGCGGCGTCGAGTCTGGTCCTATTCACGTATCCTTTCTTAAGCAGCTTGTTTCAGAAGGCGCGGTTTCCCCGGGAACCAGAATAGTTGACAAGAAGACGGGCGAGAGCGCAACAGCGGCCGACCTGCTGGCGCGATGATCTCAGGATGGGAAGAACTGCATCTTGCGCGTTTAACTATTTGCGTGACAGGTAGTTGTGCAGATAGGCTTTCAGCGATTTAGCCCAATATTCCGATTTCATGAAGCTTGCGGTAGCTGCGTCGGGCCTTGGCACCTTGATTCCAGTGGCGAGTTTCTCCGGCAGATCGTCGCTGGTCATCCGATCATTCCTTATGCGCGTTGCTGCATACTTGATAACGTTCTCGAGATCCGCAACGTTACCAGGCCATTCGTATTGGAGGAGTATTTCCCGCACTTCAGACCCTATGGCCGGCATATTTGAGAGAGCGGGCATGTTCTGGTGCATGAAATGAATCACGAGCGGAACAATATCCTCCGGGCGTTCCCGCAGTGGCTTGATGTCGAGCCTGAAGACGCTGAGAAATGCGAACAACTCTCTGAGGAGCAATCCATCATTGACCATCGACTCCAAGTTCGCGTTTGACAACACAAACAGCTGGACATCCACCAGGAAGTCATTGTTGCCTGGCAGTCTCTTCTCGCGAATAACCTTCAACAGATGGCGTTGCATTTCCACTGGTAGAATATCGATTTCATCCAGAAGCAGGCTGCCGGTTTGCGCGGCCTTGAAAACATTACTTCCATCCAGCATGGAACCGGCCGATCCGAAGAGCTGGGCTTCAAGGATCGTTTCCGGCACTTCCGCGCAGTTGATCTCGATCATCGGATTCTGCCGCCTTGGTCCGTTCTCGTGTATCGCGCGTGCGAGCAGTTTCTTCCCGGTCCCCTTCTCGCCACAGATGAGCACGGGAGTATTCGAGGAACCGAGTTTCTCGACTTGAGCGCACACTGCCCGCATGCTTGGACTCACTGCGACAACATTCGTGAACCCGAACAGTCTTTCGGACTGCAATCCGCGCTCGCTGGCAGTAAGGTCGGCGGAAGTTGAATCCAGCGCCCTCTGAACCGTGCTTATGAGGTCGTCGATCTTGATCGGCTTTGTGACATAGTCAAAACCCCCGAGCGCCAGAACCTCCGTGGCCGTTGCAACGCTTGCAAAGCCTGTGAGCATGATAACAGGTAGTTCAGGAAAGGCAGCCCTAACGGCGCGCAAAAACTCAAGGCCGTTCATTCTGTCCATGCGGATATCAGACAGGATGAGATCCACTTTCGTGACCTTGAGCAACTCAAGCGCTTTCACAGGGTCGCTGCAAGTTATGGTTTCGTGATCGTAAGTCTTCAGCAGGATGCTCAATACGTGCTGAATGCGAGCGTCGTCATCAACTATCAGTATCTTCGCCATGGTGATCTATGTGGAATCTCTATCGATTCATCTGCACCTCATATAGTTACCAAAAACGGGTTGTGATGTAAAGGGTTGGTGGTTTTCCCTTGATCCATCGCGCTGTCCAAGATAGTTTGCGCACTGGGATCGGGCGGAGAAGGTATAGTTGTACGAGAACGCGGATTGCTGTGTTCATGTCCCGTCTGCGATTCAGGGTGGCAGCAATAGGAACGTATGAATATCAGCGGTAATTCCCAGGTGGCGATTATGGCGGGTGAAGCGGAAGACAGAATATCTGCTGCCGTGTGGCGGTGGCGTGATCGTGACACTGACCGGGTCGCGGATCGAGCTGCAAAGCGCAAGCGGCGGGTTCTAATTCAGTCGATGGTCATTCTGGTGCTGAGCAGCGCCATGCTTCTTATGCATTGGTACCGGATGAGCGGCATCTGTGCGACTGTCGGTGCAGCTATTGTGGCAACCGGCTTCTTTGCGCCAGTCGTCTACGATGCGATGGACAGGTTTGTCGCGGTGATGGCACAGGCTTTCGGAGTTTGCCTGACTTGGCTTCTTCTGGTGCCATTTTTCTTTCTTTGTTTTCTCCCGGGAAGACTCCTTCTTTTGGCAAGAGGCAGGGATCCGATGTGCCGGAAGTTTCCAACTGATGACAAGACGTATTGGGTTTCGAGACCGGAGCGTCGGCCTGATCATTTCCAGAGGCAATACTGATGAACATCCTTGGTATCAGCGCATTCTATCACGACTCGGCAGCGGTACTGGTTCGCGGTTCTGAAATAGTTGCAGCTGCGCAGGAAGAGAGATTCACTCGAAAGAAGCATGACGCAGCTTTTCCAGTCAATGCGGTTCGCTATTGCCTTGCCGAAGGCCGGGTCGGCAAGACTGAGCTGGACGCCGTGGCGTTTTACGACAAACCAATCGCTAAATTCGCCAGAGTCCTCGAAACGTATTTGAGCGTTGCGCCCAATGGCATGCGCCGGTTTGTGAACGATATGTCCGTCTGGGCCAAGCAGAAACTGTGGATCCCGCTGGAGATCGAGGAATCGATAGAGCTATGCGGCGTTGATGCGCCCAAGGAAATGTATTTTCCGGAACATCACGAATCGCATGCCGCAAGCGCTTTCTATCCATCGCCTTTTGAAAGCGCGGCGATCCTGACAATGGATGGCGTGGGTGAGTGGGCGACGAGCACAATTGGAAAGGGCAAAGGGAATAGCATGGAGATCCTCCAGGACCTGCGGTTTCCGCACTCCCTTGGCCTTTTGTACTCTGCGTTTACATATTTTACAGGATTCAGGGTCAACTCCGGCGAATACAAACTGATGGGTCTTGCCCCTTACGGCCGGCCGATATACGCCGATCTCATATACAAGAATCTGCTCGATTTGCGCGAGGATGGTTCGTTCAGGATGAACATGAATTACTTTGGCTATCTTGACGACGTTACCATGACCAACGACAGGTTCGCGGCGCTGTTCGGCGGGCCAAGCCGAAGTCCGGAGTCCGAAATCTCACAGCGGGAAATGGACATAGCCAGATCGATACAGGAGGTTACCGAGGAAATAGTGCTTCGGATGGCCCGTCATGCCCGCACGCTGACCGGGGAGAAGAATCTCTGCCTTGCAGGCGGTGTTGCTCTGAACTGCGTCGCGAACGGACGCCTGCTGCGCGACGGGCCATTCGAGAATATCTGGATTCAACCGGCGTCGGGGGATGCAGGCGGTGCGATCGGTGCCGCTTTGGCGGTTGCTCATGCTGTGAAGAAGGAACCGCGTGTAGCCGATAATGTCCATGACGCAATGAAGGGTGCCTACCTCGGGCCGGAGTTTTCCGATGGAGAAACAGAGGCATACCTCAAAGCGCACGGCTATCCGGCGAGGAAGCTGGAGGCGACGGAGTGGGCCCCTGTGATAGCGCGGCTGATCGATGAACAGAAAGTGATTGGCCTTGTGCAGGGACGTATGGAATTCGGGCCGCGCGCTTTAGGCGGCCGCTCGATAGTTGGCGATGCCAGATCGCCGAAGATGCAGTCGATAATGAACCTGAAGATCAAGTATCGTGAATCTTTCAGGCCGTTTGCGCCCTCGTGTCTTGTCGAGCGTGTCGGCGACTACTTTGACCTCGATAAGCCGTCGCCGTACATGCTTCTGGTCGCTCCAGTTAAAGAGAACCGCCGCAAGAAGACGGATGGCATGGGGAAGGCACCCATGCGCGAGTGGGTCAATCAGGAGCGGTCCGATATTCCAGCTGTTACCCATGTTGACTATTCCGCCCGTATTCAGACTGTTTCCAGGGAAGCAAATGCCCGGTACTATGACCTGATCAAAGAGTTTGAGAAGCGGACCGGCCATGGTATCATAATCAATACTTCGTTCAATGTTCGAGGAGAACCGATAGTGTGTACGCCTGAAGATGCCTACCGGTGCTTTATGCGTACAGAGATGGACTGCCTGGTGCTTGGTTCATTCCTACTGACAAAGGAGAGCCAGCCCGAGTGGAAAGACAAAGCCGATTGGCGGCGGGACTACGTACTGGATTGACAGGAGGGTGAGAATGCGCGCGCTCAGATACTTTGGCCGTTTAATCAGAGAGTTTCTCGGCTTTGCCTGGCAGAACAAGGCTTGGTGGATTGTTCCGATTGTGGGAATTCTGTTTCTCCTGGCGCTATTGATTGTCGCGGGGCAGGCTTCACTTCCTTTCATTTACACTCTCTAGCCAGACCTGTAATCAGCAAAGGCCTTCCTGTCTGCCTGGAGAGGCAGACGCTTGGGGAGCTGTCATGCCGTCACCAATAGCGCATTTTGCGGCCGGATATACGTTGTATCGTATCCTTCGCGAGAGACTGCCCCGTCTGACGGAGACGTTGCCTGCGTTTTTTCTCTTTGCTGCTGCGTCCGTGCTATCTGTTCTTCCAGACATCGATTGTGTAGCTGGTGTAGTGTCAGGTGATTTTGCCCGGTTCCACAACAACATAACCCACAGTTTTGCCGCTGGTGTGGCTGTGGCGCTGCTGGTTGCCGGGCTCGCAGCCCTTCCAAAGAGGGAGGGGACTGCCGTAGCATGGTTCGTCTTTGTTCTTGCCTTCTATTCGCTTCACGTAGTCATGGACTACTTCACGGCGGGTCGCGGCGTCATGGCGTTCTGGCCGCTACTGGCAAACAGGTTTGAATCGCCCGTATGTATTTTCAGGGGAGTGAAATGGGCGTCTGGGGTGTGGAGCATTGAGCACCTGTGGACATTTTTGAATGAGCTGCTCTTTGTATGTGCGCTCGTGCTCTTGACGTTCCTGATTGGACGACGGCACCGAACTATTACATCCAGATAGTCGGGATGCTCGATAGATGGCTCACTGCCGCCTTGCTCGCCCACGCACAGTCCCAGCCGTAAAGCAGGCCTGAACGAAGGCTGGTGTGGCAGGAGCCAGACCTGGAGATCCGGCCCTTTCGTTGAGGGGGGGGTGCCGGGAGACCTTTTCTGCTTTGCTGCCATTTGCCGGCCGGCTTAGTAAATCCTATGGCTGGCGTTTCTTCGGCGGCTCGTCAGCCTTCCTGTTCCGGAACGCTGAATCACCGAGTTTCTGGACGGCTTCCTGCCATTTGCGGCGCTGTTCCATTGCCGAGGCGCGCTCAGTCGGCTTGTAGCCGGGCGGGATCAGGCCCGTATCCAGAAGAAACGTCAAGATAGTCTCTGCGGCCATGCGGTGGGCAATCTCGTTCGGATGCGGATCGAATTGAGAGATTACTGTCAGACGATCCGGAGCGGCTTCATGAAAGGCGGGAAGCAGATCCAGATAGCGGATTTTGAGTTCATCGCAACGACGGCCAATAGCTGCGTGAGCATATTCGAATACATAACGGCCTTTGCGGAAACTCTCCGTGTCGGCCAGCAATGGGAAGATAACCGGAATGAAGGTGGCGTCGGCCTTGGCGCATTTGTCGTTCATGATCGATATTGCTTCGCTGAAACGCTTGAAACCCGAGTACGATGGATCGTACAACCTGCGAAAGTAACGGTGCTCCATCCGCCCGCATTCCGCCCACATCAGCTTGAGATATATCCATCCCAGCGCACGTGAGTGCCGGAGCGCCTTAGGTGGATCAGACAAGAATCGCCGGCGCAAGAGCTTGAGTTCTTCAGGCTTGGCCCAGTCCTCCATGTCGTTCAGGCATATACCGAGAATTACAATATTCGGCTTCCACTTCAGTGCTTCATCCAGGAGTGCGACCTGCTGGAAAGTTGAGGTTCCGTGCTTGGCATGCAAATGCACTTCAACGGGCGGCATCCCGGTTTTCATATTCAACAGACGCTCTAATCGCTCTGCATACCGATCATCCCACTGGACCCCCGCTCCCGCTGCGAAAGAATCTCCGATAACGGCAATGCGCAAGGAGTTCGTCTTCCCATTGCTCCAAGGGTGTCTGCATTCGTCGTCAGGCAGGTAGTAGATTGAACTTCTGTCGCCCAGGGGACTAGGCCCCTGAGGAGGGGGGAACAGTCTCAGGAGAAGCTCCATGACCACAAGCACACTTAACACGCTGAATGCGGCAAGCAGTAGTCGGAAAACCATATTTCGTTTCATTGTCATGTTTAAGAGTTATTTCCCAGGGAGACGTATTGTTGTCAGTTCAGAAACAATAATTCATACCCAAACCAAGTGCCAGGTGGCTTACGGTTAAGATAACGTCATCACGTCTTTTTTCGTTTAGCATGAAGACTCCAACGTCGTCAACGTTCATGTACCGGCCATAGATATTTACTTCAAGGTGCTTTCGGACCTGCATATCACAGCCAAGCGAGACATAGTATCCGCTGGTATTGTCCAGAAGTATCCTCTTGTTACCTTGCGTGCCCCACGTGGATGAGTGGTCAAAATGAGTGGAATAGAAAGCAGTTCCCAGTTCGCAGAAGGGAGTTAGTGCGGTTGAGTTGGGGTAACATCCCAGTACATAGAATAGAGGTCCGGAAAGGACGGCTGTCCCGTCGGTCCCACCATCGTCCCAAGCCTCGGCCCCGAACTTGTCATAGCTTGCGCCAATGCCGAAGAAAGGCCGTATCTTGTACTGCACATAGAGTCTTGTCGGGGTGAAATCCTGGTCTTCCTTCAATTTCGTAATGCTGCCGACGAAGGAATCGTGAAACCTCGTTCCTCTTGTGTCCTGCAACAGGATGAAACACAGCGTTCGCGTTCCGGCCTCAAGGCGATCAACGAGAAGCCTTGTTTCGTTGGCCCTGCTGAATGCCGGCGATTCGACGGTGTTTGGTTGGTTCACGGTGATACATGCCGTCAAACCAAGAAGACAGGCCAGTGTAACAGTGTATTGGATCAATACTCTCATGAGTGTTGTTTTGATCTGGATTAATCAGCAGTAATTTCGCCTTAACTAGGGTGTACTGGATGATGGTGGCACAATGGGCGCCCACTCCACTCCCCTGGCAAACTCAGAGGCAATGACTCGTTGTCCAGCATCATTGGGGTGCAGTCCATCGTCCGTCATCAGGGGCGATTCCAGGTTGAGGCCAGCGTTGATGATAGCGGCTACCATGAATACCGGGTAGAGGTCGATCAGCGTAACGGTCTCATCCTGAGCCAACTGGCGGATCTTTGTATTCAGGAGTTCCACGCTTCCAGCAAAGAACTTATGAGGTCCCGACATGGGAAGCAGGGTGGCGATAACAGGAATTGTCTTGTTGGCCTTGGCGGCTCGAATCATCGTTTGAAGATTTACGATGCTGGTGGACTGTGGCATGCTCGAAATAACGTCGTTGGCCCCGTACAGAATCAACAAATAGGCGGGTTTGTGGTCGCGTAGCACACGATTGACTATTCCTTTACCGTCCCCGCTGTCACTGCCGTCGATTGCCTCGTTGACGATAGCTCTTCCCAACATCGGAGCGAGGACCTCCGGGTATCCGGAAAGGGTAGCGTCCGGTCCGTTGTGCCCTACTGTTATACTGTCGCCCATGGCGACACAAACAGCCCTGTTGTTGTCGCCGAAATCCGGCGGGGCGTTTGATGGCGCAGTATTGTCGTTAATATTTGGATTGTCATCCTGCGTTGTATCGCTGCTGTCACAGCCGCAGAGGATGCCCACGCACAGAGCAGAAATGGTGAGCGATACGACAAAGCGGCAGTCCATGATTTCTCCTTCTGGTGGTCTGCACCCTTCAAGTGATGGGCTGCAGATGTTTTCGCAACACCAAGGGTTGCGACTGTTATGATACCGTATCCTGTCCGCCTGTCACAACTCTTTTAGAGCCGTTTTGGCTTGGTGGGCGCAGGGTGCCTTATGTACTGTCGTATTACTGGGAGGTTCCTGTATTCAGCCCGATGGGCAGCGTGACTTCCTGTCCGGTCTGGGGCAGATCGGTTTTTGACTCAATGCGTTTGCCATCCCTTGCATAATACAGGCCGACAGTGATCTTGTATTCCTCCTGCGATGCGGAAGCAGGCACTCTTATCAGGCGATGCTCTTTGAATACCCTTTCGAAGGGTTGCTCTTGCAGCTCGCGGAGCTGAACAGCCTCCAGCAGATTGTGATCATCCTGGAAACGAATCTCTTCTCCCTTCAGGAAGTGTACGAACATCGCCGGCCGATTCCATATCGCCGCGGGCTGGCACTTCCAGAAGTAGTCGAGTTCAACGAAACCGACAGGGGTTGTCTTTTGGTCATGGATTCCCAATCCTAGAAACTCAATTCCTCCCGAAAACTTAATGGGTGCTGAAACCGGCGGGATTGTCTGATTCTTGAGTACCGCTGCGTTGATATCCGCTTCTTCCTTCTTTCCCAGCGCTTCCAGTGTTTCTATCAACGCGCGTCGCGCCGGATGATGCTCCGGGTACAGCTTTATCGCTTCGTTCAATATTGCCTCCGCGCCAATCTTGTCTCCCGCAATACTAAGCCTGCGCGCCTTCTCATAGCGGACTTGTGCCTTTGTAATAGCGAACCGACTCATGTCGGCCGAAAAACAACCTTGTTCCGTCCAATAGAATGTCGGATACAGTGCCGCGTCTTCCTCTGCCCCTGGTTTCTGAACAACCATCAGAATGTAGCGCCCGAGCGGTATCTCTTCCCATCGCAGGCCGACTGCGGCCAGGGTATTGCGGCAACGTCCCGAGTTGCGGAGGTCCGTTATCAATCCCGTAGTCTCGCGAACCACGACAGGATACGGTGCAGCGGAATCGACTGTTGGCAGTTCATTGACAGTTCGGAAGATTGAAGAAGGAGCCAGCACCGACATCTCGCCTGCCATCGCAAAAGCAACGCGTCCCGACAACCACCGCGGCCCATAGAACTGCCTCACGCCCTTGCTTCGGAGCGCGGTAAGACAGGTTTCTAAAGACGGCAGATCTTCCCCAGGCGAAGATTCCTGCTCAAGAAAAAGAATTTCGCCGAGACGAACAAACCTCGGGGTCTTGCCGGCCTTAAAGGTCACCCGCACACGGCCTATTCCACCCGTTGGGGCAGCAAATCTGACTTCCTGAAATGCCTGGAGGCCGTCAAGCATAACCTGTCGTCCAGACCAGAAATAGCCGGTCGTCTCTGCCGGCGGCAATAGCATTGTCCATGTATTCTCGTTGGGCAATGTGCCCTCGACAGCTATGACGACAGACTGTGGGTGCACGTCGGGACTTAAAAATCGGATCCCGCAGAGAGGCAAGGGGCGCTCGAAAGCAAAGGTCAACGTAAAAGAGTTAGTCGCAGCGACAACGGTAGACCAGCTGGTATCCATTACCGCGTCAGTGAGTGTCTTGCCAAGTTGTTTGCCATCGGAATCTTCTGCATGCAGAATGATGGCTGGGTCAATGTAGCGCCAGTCGTCAGGAGGCGGGATCAATCCGTAGTCAACGGGAATACCGCACATAACCTCTTGTGAGCTTGTTCCTCTTGTGGAACGCAGAAACGTTCGTATCTCATTGTGGTTCATGAGAATTGCAGGGTTCTGGGCAAATTCGACACGCCTGGAGTAAGGCGCGTACTTTTCCTCCGGAAGATCCGCAATACAAAGCCGTTCTCCCGAGGCGAAGTTGATCCAGTGGTAAGCGTAGAAATCGCCGATACACACGCCATTGCAACTTGGCGGCAGTTCGTCCGCCAGTTTTGCCGCGGTTTCCCATTTTGGCTTGTCCTGGGCAAGATCAAGGGGCATGCGGTGGATTTCGTAGAGATGCTTTGGAATCAGAAGCACGAATACAATCCACCCAATTGGAATGCGCGTTTTGTGCGGAAGCCAGGCGCAAGCAACTGCAAGCATTACCGCAAGCGCCGGGAATGCTGGTAGAACATAGCGACTGCTGCCGCTGCGGAGGATGTGTGTTGTTGTGCAACTGGTCAGGGCGAGCAGTGCCAGCAGCAACGGTGCTGCCAGTCGGAAGTAGAACGCGCTGGAGTTCTCACGCTGGGTCCTGTCTCTGATGGTCAAAAAGACGAATAGCAGCAGGACAATAACCATCAGAACGAGGCGGATATCGTTCAACGGGTTCTTTAGTGCCGATAGCTCCACCACTTTCAGCAATTGGTCGGCCACGCTGTGGAGTCCCTTGGAAACAGGCACCCGGCCGAGTTCGCCACCGAACTCAAACGTTGCCCATCCGTTGCGCGCGTTCCACAACCACCATGGGAAGCTGCCGGCAAAGAATGCCAATGCGGCCGGCAAAAGGCCTTTCTGAACCATTCGCCAGCGAAAACCGGAAAGGAGAACAAGAGCCGCCGTCAACAGGAAAGCGATCGCCAGTTGCGTTGACCACCATGCAAAGCCGGCTGCCAGTCCCAGTCCCAGGTAGTAGCGCGATGGTACTGGCTGGCCCTGGCCCATGCGAGTCGCGATTCGTGCGGCAAGCAAAACCGACAGCACCCCGCTTACCATCATGGTCATGTAGCCGCCCCGCGGAGCCACGGAGAAGTGGAAGAGAGTATCGGAACCGACTAGGCAGAAGAGTGTGGCCATCAAGCCGGCCTGCCTTCCGCCTGCTTCGCGACCCCAGAAGTAGACCAGTGGCAGTAGAAGCGCTCCGACCAGGGCCGTACCAATACAAACCATGAATGAAGAAAAACCGAAGACCCGACAAAGTACGGCGCTAACCGCGGGCTCAAGACTGCCCATATACGGTTGGCCGTAGAAGAAGACGGAAAAGTCGCGGCCCTCGGCCATATGCTTGGCCATCAAACCCACGATGCCAAAATCCGCATTAGGGCTCAGGTGCCCGGTCCAGGCCTTGAAGATACGCAGGCCAAGACCAACCAGGAACACAAGTCCCACAATTGCAGGCCAGCCATAATCCCGCCATGTTTTCTCGGTGGTGTCCTCTTTCATCATACCTGCATTCTAACTAATTGAACTACCCGCCGCTTCCTCGTAAATCACAGCATAGCGGGCCGCAATCCTGTCTATTCTGCAGCGCTTTACAGTTTCCCGTCCGCCCTCAATCAACCGCCTTGTGAGTTCCGGTTCCTGCAATAGTTTGACCACTGATTCGGCCATGGCCCGTTCGTTCCTTGGTTGCACCATCAGAACATTCTCGTTGTGGGTGTACGCCTCGTGGAAACACGGAAGGTCTGTTATTACCAGGGGCAGATCCACGGCTAACATTTCCACTCCAACAGTGTTGAAGCCCTCGTTGAAGACCGATGCCACAACGCCGATGTCCATCAGTGACAGATACGGCGCCACGTTCTCCTGGTATCCGGTGAACACCACGTGCTTCTCTATCCCCAGTTCCTCGGCCTGTGCCCGAAGTGCGCCGGCGCAAGGTCCCTCACCGACAACAATGAACCACGCGCCAGGCATTTTCTCAAGGATCAGTCTGGCCGCCAGCAGAAAGTAATGGTGGCCTTTCATCTCAGCCAGACGGCCAGCCGTTCCAATGACAACGGCGCCGTCCGGAATTCCGAGCTTCCGCCGTAGGGAGAGGCGATCCTCAGGGGTGGAGCGCACGACCCTGTCAACAGGCAAACCATTGATCAGCACTTCCATCTGCCCGGCCGGAATATACCTGTCCGCAATCATGAAATCAGCGACAGGCTTGGAGACCGCCAGGGCCTTTGCCTGCCAGTTTCGCATGAGCCAATCGATGGCATGCTGGTAGAAAGGCATCTTCTCGTCAACATAGTGTTCCTGTATGACCACCGGTACGTGCCTGATACGCCCGGCCAGGCGGCCAAAGTTGAACGAGGCGTATCCGTGCAGATGAAGGACCGATGGCCGCCATTCTCGAATGACGCGGAGCACGTCAAAGACCGCTGAGAGATCATACTTGCCCTTATTGAGCGAAACTACTTCAACGCCGACCTGCCGCAGAACATCACACGCGGCGTCCTCACCCCGCAGGTTCAACAGCATGACTTTGAAGCGGCCGGATGGATAGAATGGCACACGGTAGGCAATCTGCCGGGCGGGGCCGTGGATCCTGGACCCGTCCGCGCTGATTTTGTCCATGATGTGAAGAATGCGAATCTCGTTCATACTTTCAACTCTGCGACTGAAGAGCCCAATCAACTGCCTGTCCCATTAAGCAGGCGGCGAAGATCGTGGTTGTCTTCGCGTATCGCAAGAAAATTCGGGGTCAGAAAGTTCTCATCCCGGAAGCTGTAGTCTCTGAAATCCACATAATTGGGATAAATGGCGCCAACCACATAATGGTGCCGGGCAAAGAATTTGTGATAGTCGTACAGCAGAACCCTCGAGATAATACTAGCCATGCCGTATTCAAACTGGATTGCGGTGATCTGTTTGTCCTGCAATGCGTGAGCAAAACCGTTCAGTACCTGCATTTCCGCACCTTCGACATCAATCTTCAGGAAATCGATATGACAGAGTTTCCGGTCTCGCATGTACTGATCGCCTGTCGTCATGCTGCATTTAACGACTTCAAAGTCCAGCGCATGCACACCGGAGCTGCAAAGAGACGATAGTGTATCGTGATCCTTGTTGAACTGGAACTCGACTTGCCCGGGCTCATTCGACATGCCTTGGTTTACCGGCAGGATTGACGAATACGCTCGCGTCTCCGCAGTCAACAATTGAAAGGTTGCTGGAATCGGCTCGAAGCAATGGATCCGTGCCGTGGGGCAGATCTTAGTGGCGCAGAGGGCCCAATGACCATGGTTGGCGCCCACATCAAAGATTTCGGCTGCGCCCAATCGAGCAAGCGCTCTGATGACGAACTCCTCTCCGTTGAGCCCGGTATTCGTGCTGCAATTGTTGTAGCTTTGAATGACTTCCTGGGCGCAGCGCACCAGCATCCTCACCGGAAGCGTTCTCCGATGGCGCGCGACAATATAGCGCACGTATTGGGCCAGTCTCTTCTTTGCCTTTTTTGAATTGATGCTCATTGAAACATGTATTTCTGCAGATTCATTGGCGCCATGTTGTTGGAAAACATCCGCCAAATCAAGATTCTTCATGGTCAGGTTGACTATTTTTCAAGAGAACCGTCGTTGACAGCCGGGCTCTTATTGCTTGCGGAGCGGCAAGCGTTCATTTACCTTCCCATGCGTGTGAGATATTATGAAATGCCTATTTGTCTATAGAACTGCATCGCTGGATATCACGGATCCGATGGGGATCATGTGCCTGATCGCCTCGGTAAAGAGGGGCGGCCATGAGTCCGATCTCATGCTGACGAACCTTGAACGCAACCTGTTCAGATCCGTACTTGAATACAAGCCGGACGTGATTGCGTTCTCCGTTACCAGCGGCTCGGAAGCCTACTATCTCGAATTGATCAAGCGACTGCGCAGGCATGTCAAATTTCTGTCCATTATGGGTGGACCCCATCCGACCTTCTTTCCTGAGATCATAGAGCAGGAGGGGGTGGATATGATTTGCCGCGGGGAGGGGGACGAAGCTTTGGTCGAACTGCTCGATCGGCTTCAGGGCGGCAAGGACTATACCGACATCAAGAACCTGTGGATCAAAAGAGACGGTCAGATCATCAAGAACCAGATGCGGCCGCTGATCCACGATCTCGACACGTTGCCGTTTCCGGACCGCGCCTCTTTCTTGAAGTACTACGCCTATGCCCACAGCAGTGTGAAGCACTTCCTCGCAAGCCGCGGCTGCCCGTACGACTGTACCTACTGCTTCAACCACATGCTGAAGAAGATATACAAAGATGAAACCGGCGACGGACACTACTGCCGTATGCGGAGCGTCGCGAATGTCATCGAAGAGGTGGATCAGGTCCGTCGTAACTACCCGCTCAAGATTGTCTACTTCCATGATGATCTCTTTATTATGAACCGTAAATGGCTGAAGGAGTTTTCGGTCGCCTACAAAGCCAAGATCGGGATCCCGATGATTTGCTATGTCCGGGCCAATCTGGTTGATGAGGAAGTGGTGAAGTGCCTTAAGGAAGCCAATTGCATAACCATTGCAATGGGCATCGAGAGCGGGAACGAGGCGTTGCGGAAGACAGTTCTAAAACGTGATATGTCCAATGAGAAGATCATACGGGCGGCCGATCTCTTCCATCAATATGGCATTTCTATCATGACGCAGAATATGGTTGGTCTTCCTGAAGAAACCATTGAAAACGCATATGAAACCATCGATGTGAACATCCGTGTCAAACCCGCCTATGCGTGGGCCTCCATCTTTCAGCCCTATCCCAGGACCGAAATGCACCGCTATTGCATCGAGAAGGGCTATCTGGACTCATCGCATGTCCAGCATGCGTCCTACCAGGTCGAGTCGCCCATCAATAAGGGACTGACGAAGCGTGAATTCGAGAACCTGCACAAGTTTTTCGCCGTGGTTGTAGAGTTTCCGTCGCTCCGTGGACTCTCAAAGAGGCTGATCCGCTGGCCCAATAATCTCGTGTTCAACGTGATCTACCGGGCGTTCAAGGGATACACGCACATCTTCCGCCTGAAGATGAGCAGCGGCGAGATAGGCCTTGTGGGGTATATCTGGGACCTGCTCCTCTATAAGATCCGGCGCACAGTCGGGACAACCTACTAGACATAGGTGTTAAGATAGGAACCGAATATCCGACAGCCAACAAGGAATCTCCAATGTTCAAGTAAGGATTCAGCAATGCATCACTTTGAGACTGCACTGGACGTCAGTGAAGAAATCCGTGTTTACGATCTTCGGTTGGACATGCCTTGCTGGATATTGGGTGTTCATTTCCAATAGAGTTGCGGAAAGTGCTATTAAGAGCTGGCGTCCTAGCCCTCACGCTGCCGCACCACGCGGGCGGGCATTCCGACTGCCATCGAGTTTGGTGGCAGATCTTCCGTGACCACAGCGCCAGTGCCGACAATTGTGCCTTCGCCGATCGTCACGCCGTCTAGAACCGTTACTCCGGCTCCGATCCACGCCCTGGGCTGGATCTTGATCGGTCTGGCTATTCGCTTCTGCTCCATGACCGGGACATCTGTGCGCGAGTAATCATGTCCGCCGCCGACGATATAGGCATAAGCCGCAACAAGCACCTTTTCGCCTATCTCGATATGGTTCGACGAAGCGATGTCACAGTTGAAGCCGATGTTTACGTTGTCATGGACAACGATGTCGCCGTTCTTGCAGTGCAAAATACTGTTGCGTCCGATGAAGACTCCCGACCCGATCGTGATGCCGTGGTTGCTCTCTCCCTTCGCATCAAGCAGGCAATTATCGTCAATCACAACGTTGTCGCCGATGAAGATCTTGTGAGGATGGCGAATGACCACGTGTGTTCCGAATGTCACGTTCCGGCCCACGGTCCCGAGAAGCCATGGATAGAACAGCCGGCGAAGGACAAGTCCCAGTGCCCCTGGAATTCCGCTCAGGCAGGTGCAGCAGAATTCGTATTTCAGCAACGCCGGAAGACTTCTCTTGCCCACTACAAGATCCTGGTATTTGCGAAGGGCGGACTTGTTGCCGGAAAAAAGGTCCCTCTGAATATCGAGTATTTCGCGCTCTTCTGTCATGGTGTGTAGGATGGGCAATTGCTTGCAGTTTGTCAAGCTGCAAGAGGTGCTCCCGATTCCATATCGCTATTCAATTGACGCTGCTGACGTAATTGAATACAAGGCAGACAGATGTGTCTTTCTGTGGCAGGAAAATACGTGTCTTGTAGAAGAGTTGGGTCAATGTCAATCTTCGGATGCGTGGCAGGAAAGGCAACGGTAATAATGAGGAGTCGTGGCAATGAGGGCATCCGTATGTGTATTTGGCGGCGTAGTATTGTTGGCAGGGGCGGTGGCATGGACGGCTGGTTGTGGTGGCAGTGATAGCTCGGATGGCGGTGGTGTCGAGACAAACACGAATGAGATTGTGTCGATACCAGTTGGCGTCCAAGTCCCTGGAGGTAGTGCGCTCGATAACGGTCTTGAGCACCTGACAGCCGCAACGTACGAAGGAATCTGGGGTGGGACGCCAGCGAATAACTTCAAGATCATGGTTCATGGCAATATCATAGCCTATGTTCCGGGTGGCTCTGACACTTACTGTGCCGAGGTGGCTGTTGAAGCCGGAGCTTTCAGCATCAGGCCCGATGGTGACGGGACAGTAACCGTCACATGCAGAGACTTTGTTTCGCCGAGATCAGGCCTGGTTTGGAAATTCTTTGGCTATAAGATTCAGAAATCCACGAATCCTCTGATAACCACTAATCCGCTGGTTTTGCAGGCTAGCGAACAGATTCCCACGTTCCATGTTATGTGGAACAGCTATATGCCGGCCTCCGAGTAAGTTTGACCAGCAGGTTTGGTTTGTGAGAAAAAGGAATCAGGGGTCGTGCCCATCGGGTACGACCCCTGATTGTTTGTGCGGAATGCGGGAGCTATTCGACTGTGGCCCAGTATGAGCGCAAGGTGCCGCTGAACTTGGTCAGTGTTAGAGGGTTGTCCGTCACAAGAGGTGTTGCGCTTCTGGCGATCGTCCATCCCATCCATTTATACTTCTTCCCTGATCGTGGAGATGTGAAGTTCTTTGCCGTGAAGGTGTTGCCGTTCCATGTGAGGGCCTCAAGCTCGTTGAGCATGCTGGCCGAAATGAAGTACCAGCCGCCAACTGCTCCGGGCACTTTGCTGGTGTCATTTGCCAAGCAGCGGATGTCCATTCCTTCCACGTATGCGAAGATATCCTGGCCATGATCCGCAGGCTTGTTGCCAGCGACAAAGGCACCCGAGTATTCATCAACCACGTTTTCCTTGCCGGTTTCCGTCATGGATCCATCTACGGTGCTCTCTTCGGATGACATCTCGCAACCTGCCAGCATGAAGCCACACATGCCCAGCAGTGCCGCCATTGGACTGAATCTGTTTCTCATTTCCCGCCCTCTCTCTTGTTATTTTCCAGCCGTCGGCACCTCTTGACGCCTGGCTGACTGCGCTGCCAACACACTCCATTGATTTCCAGGAAAATTCATCCGTACGTTTGCGCCACAACGCAGGCCGAGTCCTGTGGCGTGACTCCATCAAGCCCTCTTTACTGTACGGTGGCCCAGTATGAGCGTAAGGTGCCTTTGAACGACCCCAGAGTCAGCGGGTTGCTGGTGACAAGCGGATTGGCGCTCTTTTCGATTGTCCAGCCCATCCACCTGTATTTCTTTCCCGATCGCGAAGAGGTGAAACTTCTGGCTGTGAATGTGTTTCCATTCCAGGTCAGTGCTCCAGATTGCTTGATCAAGTCACCAGAAATGAAGTAATAGCCGCCAACTGCTTCGTGTATCTTGTCGGTGTCGTTAGCCAGACAACGGATGTCCATCCCGTTCACGAAGGCGTATATCTCGGTCCCATGATCAGCGTCTTTGTTGCCAGCTACGAACGCGCCGCCGTATCCGCTGCTGGTGTCGGTGGGCTGGGGCGTCGGGGTTGGAGTGGGAGTCGTATCGACCGGTGTCGTGGGAATGGTGGATGGGTCCCCGGTTGAAGCGGTCGGATTCTGAAATTGAGTCTCGTCCCACGTTTCATAGCCTGGAACGACTTCGCACCCTGAAAGGCCGAGGATTGCTACTATCGGGGCGGAAGCCGCCAGACAAAATATGTTCTTCATGTTCCACTCCGACTGCGGAGAGTCATCGATGCGAATCCGACCTGGATATGCAAATTCCTGCTACTCAACTGTGGCCCAGTACACGCGTAAGGTCTTTTTGAGGCTGCTCAGAGTCAGCGGGTTAGTCGTTACAAGAGGGTTTGAGCTGCTCTCGACTGTCCATCCCATCCACCTGTACTTCTTCCCAGATCGCGAAGATGTGAAGTTCTTTGCCCTGAAGGTTTTGTCGCTCCAAGTCAGGGCGCTGGCATCATCGACTATGTCACCATCAATGTTGTAGAAATCGGCCACGCACCCGAGTGTCTTGCTTGCATCGTTTGCCAGCAGGCGGATATCCATTCCGCCGACATAGGCGTAGATTTCCGGACCATGGTCCCTTGAGTCACCCCTGACGAAGGCGCCGGCGTATGCGCTGTCTGTATTGTTTGTCTCCACGGGTGGAGGCAGGGCCGCCTCTTCCGCGGTTCCAACAGTCACCCAGTAGCAGCGCAATGTTCCCTCGAAAGCACTGAGCGTCAGGGGATTGTCTGTCACAAGCGGATTGGCACTCTTGGATATCGTCCAACCCATCCATTTATAGTTCTTTCCTGATTCAGGGGAGACAAAGTCTTTGGCCGTGAAAGTATTTCCGTTTCGGACAAGAGCCCCGGTTTCGGCCACCAAATCAGCCGATAGATAATACACACTGCCCTTTGCGCCAGGTGTCTTGCTCGAGTCGTTGACGAGGCAGCGAATATCCATTCCATTGTAGTACGAGTGAATCTCATTCCCGCCGTCTTTGGCCGCATCGCCCCAGACCAGGAAATCCCCGGTCACGGTGCCTGTTGGAGGAGTTACATCGGGCGGTGTCTCATCTTCAGCTGGTCCACCTGCGTTGCCGCCTGCCCATGAATCCTCTGAACGGCCGCACCCGGTGACGATCACAACGCACAGACCCGCAAATGCCACCATTGCAATCGCCAATATCGTACTGAATCTTCTTTTCATTATTCGTCCAGCTCCTTACGTACTATTCTGGCTTTGGTCGCCAGCGCCCTCTTCTGCCACTGCGTACATCCTGTTTGCCAAATTGCCCATCAAGTCTGGACTGAAAGCTTGTAGTAATTCAAGCCTCAAATGACATTATGTTTGTTGAGCGATTTGATGTCGGCAGGAAAATTGCCTGAGATGAACGTGTAATACCTGATAAATGAGAGTTCATAATGGGCTTGCGTTTCTGACTATGTTCGGACACCTTCTGTTCTGATAACGTTCACATTATTTCTTTCGTCATGATAATGTTCACGATGCGGAACAGTCGTGATTGAGGCGATGAGGTCAGATGAGAATACGGTCCATTGCTCTGCGATTAGGATTATTGGTTGTGGTTCTAACGTTTCTTGAAATCGTGGCGCGCATTGCATTTGCCTATCTCCTGCCCCCGCAGTATACCACCGTGAGAGGGGCTTTGGCAGGCGAGAACCAGTTCCAACCCGGATATCAGAAGACCACAGAGAGCGCATATCTATTGTACACGCCGACCCCCGGCTTGGCTATTGAAGGTATTATCGATCACAATAGCCATGGCTACCGTGGCAAGGCGGTGAGCATGGACCGGACGCCGGGGATCTATCGAATTCTGTGTTTGGGTGGATCAACCACTTATGGATGGGGTGTTACGCGTGCCGAATCAGCATTCCCTGCGCAGTTAGAAAAGTTACTGAACGAGGATCCGCCAGCCGGTTACAGCAGCGTGGAGGTGATAAACGCCGGCGCTCCCTTCGCGACATCTGCAGAGGCCTTCCTTTATTACCACTTTAAATTTCACTACTATAAATCTGATCTGGTGATCCTTGAAACTGGCGGCAATGATGCAGAGGGCATGCTCGAACCTAACTATCAGCCGGACTACAGCAACTGGCGCCAGGCCCCAGCTCCTATCAGACCTCTGGCTCCATTCGGCCGATGGCTGATGCACTCCCGGCTGATCGGGCTTGTTGTCACGCCGATTCTCTACGGGCAAAATCCGGCAAAACTCACTTTTATCCGCGACGCCGATATCCCTCCTTTATCCACCTGGTACCCACGCTCTACTGACAAGCGCTATTATGACAAGATGCCGGATATTCCCGTTCATGAAAACGCCTTTGTCCACAACACAATTTCACTGATTCGGGCTGTGAAACAGGATGGTTCCAGGATGCTGCTGTTTCCATTCCGGGAAGGGCCGCGCAGCCGGTATTCGGCAGCGCAGGAGGAAGCGGTCGAATACAACCGCAAACTCCTGGAAAAGTTCGCAAAGGAACAAAGCGTCGCCTTTGCCCCGTTTCCACAGGAATCCGTTTCTCGTTCAAACTGGGTGGATTCCTGTCATTTGAATGAAGCTGGGTGTGTCGAGAAGGCTAGACATCTCCTTCCGTATGTCAAGAGCGTCATCGGACAGTGATGAACAGCGGCTATTGATTGGATAATTCGTGGCGACTCACATTCCATTTTCCGAACGCAAGACCCCGTGGCGCGGGGCCCTGGATCTTGTCAGCGGTTGCTACCCGGGCTTCATGTTTGGATGGCCGGTTGGGAAATGGCTGCCAGTATTCCATTTTCATGAAGTCAATCGGGCAACGCTGGAGCCGTACCTGATCTATCTGGCCGAAAACGGCTACAGGACGGTAACCTCCGAATCCATTGCGCAGTATGTTCTCAACGACCAGCATCCGGGCCCGCAATCTGTTGCTCTGTGTTTCGATGACGCGTGGGCCAGCCTCTGGACCGTTGCGGGTCAGCTGCTTAGCAAATACGGATTTCAAGCCATCACTTATGTGAGTCCAGGGCGAATAGTGGATGCTGTTGGAACACGTCCGACCCTTGGAAGTCCTTCCGGACCACCACCGGATGTCGATCGATCCATCATTCCCTTTGCCACTTGGCCCGAGCTCAGGACTCTTCACGCGTCTGGCACAATAGATATCCAGGCGCACACCTTCCTGCATGCGATGATCTTCTGCGATTCCTCGATCAGAGGGTTTGTCCACCCTGGGTTGCAGGAACACCCTCACTTCCATCCACTGATTGATACTGGAAAGGGCAGTCGAATATTAACACCGGCCGATCTCGGTGCGCCGCTCTATCCGCAGCGATCACGCTATTCTGATGCTTTGCGCTGTGACAATCCGGATGCGTTCGAGGCATGCACGCAACTGGTGCGTGAGAATGGTGGAGCCGGCTTCTTTGCTCACCCCGGATGGGAGCAGGAGTTGCGCGCCATGGCAGTGAAGTTCAAGGGCCCGCGGGAGACGAGCGGGCAGCGCGATGCAGCAATACTGGAAGACCTGTCGTCGGCGCGCGAGATTCTCAATGCCGAGCTTCGCAGCACCTCTGTTCGCCACATGTGTTTCCCATGGGCCGTTGCCGGGCAGGCTGCGGAACACGCCGCAAAGAAGGCAGGCTATGAAACAGCTTTTGCCGACCGTCTTTTCGGTGTCCGCGCCGTGAATGCCGGTGATCCGCCATATCGTCTGATGCGATTAAAGCATCAGCATATCTTCTGCCTGCCAGGCCGCGGGAGACGGAGGCTGTTTTCGAGGAAGCATGAACTTGAGCAGGAGAAGGCACCGGGGTCTGTCGGCCCGCGAATTTGTCTTCTGGTCTCATCTTTCTATCCGGTCGTGGGGGGAGGGGAAACGCATGCTCGCCTGCTCAGTGCCGAGCTTCGTCGTCGCAGCGTGTCGGTTTTCGTTGTAACCCGCCACCGCATCAAAACTTCACCTGTTTTCGAGGTGGTTGACGACATTCCAGTACACCGTGTGCCGCCACTTGGCGTCCCCAGGTTGGGCAAGTATCTCATGATGGGCCCCGCTTTCATGCATCTGATCAAGACGCGGAAAGAGTACGATCTGATCTATGTGTGCGGACTGCGCGTCCTCGGGATCGTTGGCATACTGGCCGCACTCCTGCTCCGGAAACGGTGCGTGCTGCGGGCCGAATCCCGCGGTGAACTGTCTGGTGCGTTCATCTGGGAACAACTGGACGGGAAACCGAGACCCGGTCTTAAAGCATTGTTTGGCTGGGCAATCAAGGTGCGGAACTATTTTTTGAATAAGGCCGACTGCTTTCTGAGCATCAGCGACGTCATACGCGAGGAATACGAGGCGTGCGGCATACTCCCGGGGCAGATCGCCTCCATCACCAATGGGATTGATACCGGCCAGTTTAGTCCTCCCACGCCGGGCGAACGGGATGCGGCGCGCCGCCGGCTTGGACTGCCGGATGGCTGCCTGTTTGCGTATTCCGGCAAACTGAATCGCGGCAAAGGCCTGGAGTTCCTGGTTCGGGTCTGGCGTGATTGGATCCCGCGGCACCCCGACTGCAAGCTGCTGTTGATCGGTTCCGGCGCGATGCAATTCCTGTCTTGTGAAAGAGAGCTTCGGGATTTTGTGAAACGGCACAATCTTGAAACATCGGTTCTGTTTGTTGGAAACGTGACGAATGTTCGCGAGTACCTGTGGGCGTCGGACTATTTCCTCTTTCCATCCGAAAACGAATCCCTTGGGCTGGCTCTCGTGGAGGCTATGGCTTGCGGCCTTCCATCGATTGCATCGGATATTGGCGGAGTTCGCGATATTATCGAGGATGGTCGCAACGGGCGGCTTGCACCGCCAAATGATGCGGTCGCATGGACTGGATGCCTGAATGAACTGGTTGAACGCTCCGACATAGCGCAGGCATTTTCGGTGGCCGGACGTGAGACGGCGCTTTCTAAGTTCAATATTGTCCGCATTGCCGAGCAGCATCTGGCGCTGTTCAGCAGGCTTTGCACCACCCTTAAGCCGGGAGGTTTCAGATGAAACCGCAGATGGACGCAGAGAAACGCTGATGTTAAGAATACATGCCCTTTGAAACGGAGGATCTTGTGATGCCAGGAAGCACACTGAAACTATTCACAGGAGACGCACCAGATAGTGAGTTGCTGCGACATGCCCTGATTGTCTTCCTGTCTGCGTCCATCTGCGTTTATCCGCGGTTACGTTCTTGTTCGAGTGACATCGTTTCAGCCAAGGAGGCAGGACGGTGAGTGCAACCAGCAGGGCCGATACAAAAGCGGACTCGCCGCCATCAACGCGCAAACTTGCCGGTTACACCGGGTGGAATCTGTTCGGCCTCTGCGTTCCGATGGTGGTGGCCCTGTTCGCCATTCCCCTTCTGATCAGCAGGCTGGGGGAAGCGCGCTTCGGCACCCTGGCCATTGTGTGGATGCTCATAGGGTACTTCACTATTTTCGACATGGGCCTGGGGCGTGCAATGACCAGGTTTACTGCCGCGAAACTCGCGCGTCAGGAACATTCGGAATTACCGGGCATTTTCTGGACCACATTGGGGCTGGTGTTTCTGTTGGGTGTGGTTGGAGCGGCGTTTGCCGCCGCCCTTACCCCTGCGCTTGTTCATCAGTGGCTGAAAATTCCGGTGGATCTTCAACCGGAGGCGGTACGTTCGTTCCTGGTTGCGGCCGCCGGACTGCCTATTATCGCATCTACAGCCGGACTCATTGGCATACTTGAAGCCCACCGTCGCTTCCGGCTGATCAATATCATCCGTATTCCAACGGGTATCTACACTTTCCTTGGGCCGCTGTGCGTGCTGCCATTTTCCAACAGCCTGTTTGTTATTTGTACCGTCCTGATTATCGGGCGGGTTATCGAATGCCTGATATATTTCGCTTTCTGTCTTCGCGAGATTCCGGGGTTGCGCAGGGAAGTGTCGTTTCGACGCTCACTTATCAGACCGCTGTTCGGGTTCGGCGGCTGGATGACGGTTTCCAATATCGCCATGCCGATTCTTGTTCACATTGACCGGTTCCTGATCGGCTCGATTGTGTCCGTATCAGCGGTCACGTTCTATGCGACGCCCGCGGAGATTGTGGTTAAATTGCTGATCTTCCCGCGTGCGTGGGTGTCGGTGCTCTTTCCTTCATTTGCGGGGCAACATGCCACAGATGTCCGCGGAACCTCAGAGCTGTATGCTCGCGGGGTCAAGTACCTGCTCATGTTTTCCTTCCCGGTGGTACTGGGGACAACAGCCTTCGCCGGGGAAGTACTGCAGCTTTGGTTGGGTGCAAGGTTCGCGGTTCAAAGCACCGTTGTGATGAGGTGGTTGACAGCGGGGATGTTCGTCTACAGCCTGTCCTACGTTCCGTTCTCGCTTCTGCAGGGTACTGGCAGGCCCGACTTGAGCGCCCGCTTACACCTTGTGGAAATCCCGATCTATATTGGCTTTTCGGCCGTGATGATCATGCAGTATGGAATCGAGGGCGCAGTTATGGCCTGGTTTGTGCGCAGCGTGCTGGAAGCGATAGGCTTGTTCAGTCTGGCTGGTCGGTTTGTTCCTGAGGCTTCCGGTGATATTAGACGGGTATTCCTGTTGGCGTTGGTTGGGTTGCTCATGATTGGTGGTGCGGTCCTGATTCCGTCGCTACTTATCCGGCTCCTCGCGTGCTGCGCTGGAACCGCGATATTCTTTGTCCTGAGCTGGAACGGACTGCTCAATCTCGAGGAACGGAGTTCATGCCGGCAATGGCTGGGTCGTGCAATGCGTGTTGCTTAGACAGTATGGTTGAGTTTGAGCGGCAACACAGCTTGCGGCCTGAGATGGCAGAAAGCAATTGCATGTCGAGGCTAAAGGTTGCCGCGCATCCGGATCTGGTCACGCCGCAAAAGGTCAAATGAACTTGATCTTCCTCATGGCGAACACGCACATCTTCAGGAGCAACCAGCCGTGTTTGAAACGTGAGATATTCGTGGCGCCGTATGTGCGGGCCTGATACTGGACTGGCAGATCGATGATTTTCAGGTTGAGCTTGGCGGCGCCAAAGAGCAGGTCGAAATCGCCAAACGGATCGAAATCGCCGAAGAAGGATCTCCCTCGCTTGATTTTCTCATAATCCTCTTTCCACAAGACCTTTGTCCCGCAGAGAGTATCCTTGATCGGCTGTTCCAAAAGCCACGAAAAGGCAAGGCTGAACAACTTGTTGCCGACAACATTCAAAGCACGCATTGATTCCTCTTCCATGGGGTAAACCAGGCGCGAGCCATTGATAAAATCGCCGTCGCGCCTCAAGGCAGCCTCGAAAAATCGTGGCAGCATTTCCGGACGGACGGTCAGATCGGCATCCAGGATCATGAGGATGTCCCCGTGAGCAATGTCAAATCCATTGCGCACGGCGTTGCCCTTGCCCTCACCGTCCTGTTTCGTGGCCTTGATTTCAATGTTCGGATACTTGTTTTTCACACGCAGGATTTCTTCCCAGGTATTGTCGGACGAATGGCCTTCCACGAAAACGATTTCAGTGTGCGATCCCATTGAAGGGAGTCGTTGCACCGCAGCTTCGATATTCCCGCGTTCATTGCGGGCCGGGATGATGACAGAAACAGACGGATTGATGCATGTTTCCCGGACCGGTCGGGGACGTGCGACGCAGTAATGCACCAAACAGAAGGTCCTCCAAAAAGGCAGCTGGGCAAGATACCGGTTCAAGAATGTGGAGACGAGAGGAATGTACTTCGGAATGAGCATTCGTTGTCCTCTCTTGACCACTTCGAACCCGGCCAGGTAGAGCAGCTGCTCCAGATCCATTGCCGTCAGCCAGTTATCCAGCGGTTGCGGCATTTTAAGGTTCAGTTTCTCGGCCAGAAGCACAGCTGGTTTCCAAATGTGATTATAGCTGGTAATGATCACCCTGGTTTTGGGGTGCGAGATGGCCCTGAGCCGATCAAAGGCCAACTGCACGTCTGACAGAAAGCCGACCACATCGGACAGTATTAGGTAATCGTATGTCTCTTTTCCGGCGACTTCTTCAGCATCTGCGACGGCAAAATCCAGACTTGGATATTTCTTTCGCGCCACTTCGATCATGGCTGGACTGAAGTCTATTCCCCTGATGCGCGGATTCTGTTGCGCAAGATACGCGGTGACGTCGCCGGTCGCGCAGCCGATCTCAAGGACAGAGGCGTCTGCCGGAATCAAAAAACGCAGGAAGCTCTTGATGTCGTCGTGATAGTAGGCACCGCGCCGCCGCCAACGGTCACGCTCAGCGGCCATCTTATCGAAGCACTCCCGGATTTGCTGTTTGTTCACGATATCTCCCGCAGTACTCAGGTTAAGATTAGTTCCCACTGGCATTGCGACTGGTCAGTGCATCCGTCTTCCGTTGTTCTACCGCCACAGCACTCTGAACTCGTAAGAAGACCGGACATTCTACCGCCTGCCATTCCTGTGCAAGATCAGTGGTGGCGCGCAGGCGTTGATTGGTTGCAGGCCGGAAAAGTCCTATTCGAACATGATACACTCCCAGTGGGGTGGATAGTGGAATCTGGACACGGCGTTGTTCAACAAAGATTTCTTCAAAAGGCTGATCCTGGAGATCTGCGGGCCGAATTGCTTGCAACAGATTGTGATCATCCTGGAAACCTAGAGCTTCCCTTCTTGAGAAATGCACAAATACAGCCGGCCGTTTTGTTTCCGCTGACGGCGGGCATTTCCAGAAGTAGTTGATGTCCACGTATTGCCCCGGGGCCGACACGCGAGGCGACATTGTCAGACCGAGGAACTCTATTCCATCCTCGAATCGAATCATGGCCGGAGTGTCGGGAACGGTCTGTTCTTTCAGGATAACAGCATTGGTGGAGGCTTGCTCCGTTTGGCCGGATGTCAGCAACGCTGCCACGAGAGCCCTGCGTGCCGGTTGATGCCAGGGGTAGGACTGGAGGGACCGGCGAAGATAATCAATCTGCGCGGTTTGATCGCCCCGCATCAGGCAATCAATGGCCTTCTTGAAACGGGCCTGTGCTTTCCGCTTGGAAAAGCAATAACGCTTGGTAAGACATCCCAATTCAGTCCAGTACAGGAGCGGATCATCCAGCGTCTCTTCTTCATTTTCAGATCGTGCAATCACAAAGAGAGTATAGGAATCGACCGGAAATTCATGGCAGCGAATCTCGCTATCCAGAAGCAATTTCCGGCTCAAGGTTGCATCACGGCCGCTCAGAAGAAGTCCTGTCGTCTCTCCAAAGACGATCGGGTAGGGCAATGTCGAATCCTTTTCCGGTACATCCTGGATTGAGCGAGTCATAGCAGAAGGCACCTGGCATATGATTCTATTGGTTGTTGCCGCCGCGACACGTTCTGAAATCCACCGGGGCGCGTAGAGCCGTTCCACGTTGTTCTTCGCAAGCACATTCAGACAAGATTGTATTGAAGGGAAGCTTTCTTTCTGCCCCTGAGCATCCTCGAGGAGAAAGACCTCCGCGAGACAGAGATAGTACGGGGCCGTGATGGCTTCAAACGTGAGGCGCATACGGCGTATGCCGTTCGTGGCCGGCTCGTAACGGAACTCCTGGAAATATTGAAGACCGTCCAGCTTGGCGTATGGCCCTGACCAGAAGAAACCAGTGGCTTTGCTTTTGAGAAGGACGCGCCACTCCGCCTCGCCATCCGTCTGTCCCTCGATAAGAATCCGGTGCGGGTATGAATCAACAGGACTGATTAGCCGGAGTCCGCACAGGGGAATTGGCCGGTCGAAGGTAAAGATCAACTGCACCGCCTTCCTGGGTTCAACCGTCGCGCTCCAGTCGGTATCCAGCATGCGATCGAACAACGCATCACGCTGTGGTTTTTCCTCCGCGTCCTGCACCTCAAGAACAGCGGCAGGCTCGACGTAACGCCACCCGCTGCCGGGAGGGGACAGGCTGTAGTCCACCGGAACATTGTCAACGATCGTTTGTTGGCTCTTTCCGCCGGTGCAGGCTAGAAATGCACGCACATCGGCATAGTCAGCCAGAAAAGCCGGCCGCTCCGCCAACTCGGCGCGCCTCGCGTATGGCGCATAGCGTTCCTTTGGCGGATTTGCCACGCACAACCTTTCCTCTGAGGCGAAGTTCATCCAGTGCATTGGCCAGGAACCTATGGAGACACCATCGCACAACGGACCGATCTTGTCGGCGAGGTGTGACGCCGCCTCCCATATCGGCCGGTCGTGCACCTCATCAAGACGGCCAGCTCGCAATTGATAGAGATGGGGCGGAATCAACGCGATAAAGATAAGCCAGCCGATCGGAAGGCGGAGTCTCCGCAACAACCAGTCGGTGGATGTTCCGAGCATGACGGCCAGGATCGGAAAGACCGGGAAGACATACTTGCTTGCCGCAAAGAGCGCATTCTTCGATGTGGAATAGATCAGGGCTGCGACCACAATCAGTACTGGGACGGCCAGCCGGTAGTAGAAACTGTCCCGCTCTTCAGGCCGGAGGCTTGAACGCACGAGTGACACCATGAACAGTGCCAGCATGCCAAGAAACAAGACCAGCCGCGCCATGTTCCACCAGTCTGACAAAGGATTCAGCTCCGCCAGTATGAGCGACTGTCGCCAGAAACTTCGAAGCCCTGCTTCCCATGGAACTCTGCCCATGAATCCAGCGAACTCAAAAGTCCCCCATGCTTGAGTGAGGTTCCACCACCACCATGGCAGGCTTCCGATCAGAAAACCCACGCTGCCTGGAACCAGTCCCCGTCGAACCATCTTCCAGCGGAAACCACAGAGGAGAATCACAACAGCAGCAGCAAGAAAGAAGATTACCAGTTGTGTTGCCCACCACCCTAATCCGGCGGCAAGCCCCATACAGAGATATGCACCCCGGGAAACCTCCTCATGCCTCCGCAGACGGGTGGCAATCAGGCAGGCCATCCACAAGGCAAACAGCCCACCCACCATCATGGTCATAAACCCGTTTCGGGCCACTCCCGAGAAGTGAAAATTGGTATCTGAGCCGACCAGACAGTAAAGCATCGCAATCATACCAGCGCGGCGGCCTCCAGCCGCACGCCCGAAGAGATAGACGAGGGGAAGCAAAAGAGTCGCCACAAGCGCCGTGCCCAGGTTCACCATGAACCCGGTCACTTTCAGATGGAACAACCGGCAGATTGCGACCGTAACATAAGGTTCGATATTACCCATGTAGGGTGCTCCATAGAAGAACACGGGGTAATCCTTTCCCTCCGCCATATGCTTGGCCGAGAGCGCCGAAACCGTAAAATCAGAATTTGGGCTGAAGCGTGCAGTCCAGGCTTTTTGGACGCGCAAGCCCAGTCCAAGCGTTACGATAAGAACGACCAGCATCGTCCACATCATGCCCCCGTGCATCCAGTTGCCGCACGATTCTGTTTCTTTCATGTGTACTTTTAACTCCGGCGGAGGTGCCCGGCCCCAATCCGCGGCTGTCCAGGAAGAAAGGTTGCCGCAGACCAGCAAAAATCCATCGCCCAGTCAAGAAGCGGCATGCCTCAAGAGGCCCCGGTGGAGTCCCCGCCCGACACTGCGTCCGCTGGGTTCGGATACTGCCATGTTTCAGGAGGCGGAGTCAATTCGTAGTCAGCCTGATATAGGCGAGATTGTTATCGCGAGTTATTCTTGCCGTCGGCCATTTTTCGCCTTCGCACGGAATTTCCGCATGGTACCAGATCGAGGGCTGCTCCAGTGTGTCCGAGCCATGCAATGTTGCCTGCTTTTTGATTTACAGGACGGTGGCCTCTCTCTAAAGTTACTCGATGAAACTTCGTCGGCTTGTCCTTCTTTCGCTCCTGATTTCCCTGGCGTTGTCGCTCTGGGTTACCTGGCCGCTGGGCCGGGAGATCCGCGAGGGCATACCCTCCACTTATCGCCCCGAACCCGGTGGCCCGCGCCACATGATTGCCGGTGATCATCTGCAGTTCCTCTATCAGCTCTGGCTGGCTGGTGATGCGATTCGCGGCAAGACGCCCGTGTTTTCTCAACTTTACGAGTTCAACCAGGGCGATGACCGTGCACTCCGCGATGTCGGGACCTACTACTTTCCGTTTGGCTTGCTCTATGCCGCCGGTGATTTCCTTGGCGGCCGTGCGTTTGGCTGGAACATGATGATATTTGTGACCGCGTGGCTCACTTATCTTGCGTTCTGGCTGCTGGCGCGCCGGTTCTGCGCCAGGCCTTTGACCGCAGCCGTGGCGGCGTTGCCGGGTCTGATGATGCCGTACTACTGGGCCTGCTTTCTCGGGGGCAGTCCTACGGGCCCAGGCATGATGTGGGTGCCAGTGATCTTTCTCGGTATCGATCTGGCTATCCGCGACCGCAAGCTCTGGGGCGGAATCATGGCCGGAGTGGCGCTGTATATATCGCTTTGGGCGGATCTTCACGTATTCTTCTTTGTCTTTCTGGCTACACCATTATGGATGGTTTGGTGCCTGCTGTTCCTGCTCGATGAGCCGGAGCGATTTCGAAATCGTTCATGGAAGGAATGGATCGCGCCCTTGTCACCGGTTTTCCTCTTGACGGTTTGCGCCTATATGCAAACCCATCTGGTTAAGCATGCGTTATCCAAGACGGTCGACGCTAAAGTCCGGACTCTCGTGGAATCAACAAACTGCCATGGGTGGTTCGCGTGGGACCCCGACAACCGCTCTAAACAGGTCTATATCGGAGTAGTGGTGGCGACCATCCTGCTACTGGGCCTGGTACTACTGATCGCTGATGCGTGGCGGTTCAAGCCCCGTTCTCGCAGCAGGCTGGTAGCGCTATTGCTTCTGTTGGCTGCAGTCGGTGGAATTGCAGTGCTCGCACTGGGTCCCAATACTCCGTTTGATAATCAACACATGGTCTGGCGCGCGGTGAGAAAGCTGATTCCGCCTTACAAAATGATACGGCAACCGGCCAAGATATTCTGCATTCTGGCACCGTTCCTGACGGTTGGGCTGGCAATCGCCATGGACCGGCTCAATGCCTTGTCCAAACGCAGAGTGTGGGCCGTTGGTCTCACGCTCGTGTGTGCCGTGGCAATTGCGTGGGACTACGGTCGGCGGATTGAGCCGACGATCTGCCTGCTTGATCATGAGCAAGGCGCCTACAGCGCGATTGTTGAGGACGCCGCACGCGTCGGCAGGGACAACCGGGCCCTGTCGCTCCCGATCTGGCCGGGCGATTCGCACTGGAATTCACTGACTGAATACTATTCCACGCTGTATCGCACCAAGATGTTGAACGGTTATCGCCCCGGGGTCAGGCAGCAGTACTTTACCGACGTGTTCGAGCGGCTGGAGCCCATGAACATGGGGTACATCACGGATGATCATCTTGATAACCTGCTGTCGAAGAAGATCGGGTATCTGCTTTTGCAGGAAGATGCATTCCCCGACAAAGTAAGTCCGTTTCCTGTATGTCACACTCTCCACAGGTTGATGAATCATCCTCGGCTTGAGTTCATGAAGCGTGATCGCGAGCACTGGGCTTTCAAGATCCTTGCGTCAGGCGAAAGCAAAGTTGTTACGGGGCAGGTGCCGGAAGCGGTTAATACGTGGCTGCCAGCCCGGCGCTGGAAGGCGAAGGACTATGTGGCCGGTACAGCAAAGACGGCAAAAGATGAGCAGGTTGGCGATGACGTTGCGCGGCTTGTTAGTTCCGATGACCGGGTGCAATTGCCGCCACGGTTTCTGTACTATTTCGACGGGCTTCGGTACCTGGTTGCGGCCCGTGGAACCGGAACGCTGAAAGCGACATTCAAATTCGAGCCGGGGGGCGAGTTAGCTTCGGTTACTGTGCCGGTCGGATTAGAGTGGACATGGTGTGAAATTCCGGCACCCAAGTTTGAGGGTGCGAAGAGCGTATATCTGACATTGTCCGCGTCTGGTGGGGCGATCGAGGTGGATGTCGCCACCATGATGGGTGGAACATGGAAGTGGCTTGATTCTGGCGAAGCCTTTACGCTCCCCGCGGCCGCATTCTTCCGCGCCGGCTATTCGGACTTGCAGAGTGGCAGCGTTCATTTTGACGCGAGCCGTGTCTCGGCTGGTGAGATGTTCTATGCGCCTGCGTTGCCGGTCAAGCCCGGGAACTACCGTGTCACTCTCGATATTGCCAGTCCGGCGCCAGCGGGCACGGAGCTGGGTGAGCTGTCGGTTGTCTGCGCAAGCAGCAAAGACGGTCTGAAAGCACCCCTGATTGCCGGCCGTTCGGTGGTGGTGGAATGCCAGCATGGCAGCCCGCGCCCTCTCAGCCTTGTCCTTCGCTACAACCGGAAGGCTGATCTGACGATCCGCTCGGTGACGCTGACCCGCATGAGCGAGTAGTGGCGAATTAACTTCGCATCATCTAAGAACTATTAACCACCAAGACACGAAGATCACCCGGAAAGCTGGAAAATTCCTCCTTGTGGAACTTTGTGTTCTTGGTGGTTAAGGGGATTTCACCGCGGATTGACTGGGAATTGTCCCTCGCCAGGATCAAGTCCAGGAGCTGCCAGTCTTACGGCTTCGGTTGTTTCTCTCCGGCACCTCTCACTGACAGCAGGTACACCAGGCCGATTGTCGAGATCAGCAAGCCGGAAATGATGATCAGGCCGTGTACGATGAAGCCTGTTGCTATGGCGTCTACGCTGTTGATGCCACAGATTACATAACCCGCAGCCCAGCCGGCCTCTAGCGTGCCTAAACTGCCGACCATGTTGACCGGCAGTAGACCGGTTATAAGTTCGCCCGACGAGGCCAGGAGATTCTTGAAGAAACCAATGTCGATTCCCATGAAGCGCATTGAGAAGTAGAAGAAGCCGTAAATGCAGGCCTGGGTCAGCAGGCTGGTGAGCGGCATGACGAGGTATCGTTTGACTGGGCTGAAGGCATGTAATTGAGTCCTCATTTCATGCACGGCCGCTGCAAGTCCGGCGCTGACTCGGACGCCCCTGGCTCCAAATGGGCGGCCCAGTGTTGGCAGGACCAATCCGGCAGTCTTCAGGATCAACGGTAGTGAAAAGAACACAGCCAATAGACCCGTGGCAACGACGAGCAGGGCATATCCAATTGCGGCTGCGATGTGCGCCTGAAGTTCAGTGCGTACAACGGCCAGCGCGATCACCATTAGAAAGGCAATGCTGATCATGTCGTAGAGGCGAATCACAATCAGTGAAATGGCACCGGTGGCCAGGCTGCGCCGGTGGAAGGTCTTTAGCAGGAAAGGAAGCGACAATTCTCCTGAGCGAAATGGAAGGATATGATTCAGAAATGCATGAATTCCTGATATTGCGGTCAGGCTGACGTAATTGTTCTGGCTCAGGGCGCAACCCAGCCGCAGAGCACGGAATACATTTGCCCCCGCATAGAGCCCTAACAATAGAAGTAACTGGGTCGTGGTTAGTTTTTCGGCCAGACGCATAAAATCGGCAAAATGAATCTTGCTCAACAGAAACGCAAGCAATGCGATTGACAAGCTCGCTATCAGGCTGCCGGTAACCAGTTTTTTCGGTGAAAGTTTCATCAGGCCTCAAATACCGACATGCTGACAGCAGGCAGTTGCCCTGATGCGATGCCCTGCGCGGTTTGTGTCAGGCTTTCGAAAATGAAACCGCGTCGCCTCATGTTTTCGATCAGTGAACGCAGGCTGGACAGCCCCCCGGACCAGCGTCCCAGTGAATAGACAACGCGCAATCGCCACGGAAGAGTCCTGAGCGCCTGTGCTTCCGTGAACATGTTGTGGAAATGTCCATCGATCACGACCGGAGCCGGTGGAACCGGTGCGGAACGGGCCAGGGCAATGGCACTGAGCCGTGGCCCCAGCAGGTTCGTGAACGTAAGTCCGGCTGGAACTCGTGAGGTCAAGAGCGCTACCGGGAATTCCGTCAGGCGTAGACCCTCCCAGCGGAATGGACGATTTGGAAGGCCTGTAAAATCGTAGCGGCCGGGACGGCGGACGGGAAAGATACTAGAATCATAAAGGTATCCCAACCGGTCCAGCAGCCGGACGTCTTCAGCACTGACGATTCCCGATGGTGCGCGATATCCGGTCGGTACGCGGCCAAATCTCTTGACGTACGCATCTGTCCCGCGCTGAATTTCCTCGGCATGGGAGCTGCACATGGTCCCAAACCCTGAAACGGCATGTGAATACCCGTGCAGTTCCACACTGATGCCGGCAGATTGCAGTTGTTCCAGGATGGGGTGGCCCTGTTCGATCAGCTGGCCAGTGACAAAAGTGGTGATTGGAACCTGCTCCTCACGCACCCATTGAAAGAAAGGTTGGGTGCGATCAAGGATCATCAACGTTTGACTGCGTGCATAGTCCGGTTCTACATCAAGGGTGAGACAGGCCGTGCCGGGCTTGTGATTCGCACCGTCAGTCCTTGCCATTGTCTTCTTCCCGCATATTGAGCATGGACACCTGGTCGGCCAGCAGTCCGAAGAAGAAAAGGAACATGGCGAAGACCATCAGAATCTGGGCGCCGTTTGATACGCGGTTCGTTATCACCATGTTGATACATGCCAGCGAGCAGCCCCACAACCCGAATACCGTGCTGGCCGGAATGAAGATTTTGAGCGGATTAAAGAGCATTATGATCCGCAGGAGAAGCATTATGGTTTTTGAGCCGTCCCGGATGGGGTGGACAGTGCTCTTGCGGCCTACGCGCGGCGCAGCATGGATCGGCACTGTGCCGATGGAATGGCCGAGTTTGAGGAATGCAAGAGTTGAGGTAGTGGAAAATGAAAAGCCGTTAGGCATCAGGTGGAGCAATCCCATGATATGCCGGCGGTGGAATCCCCTGAATCCGGAATTGAAGTCCGGAAGTTTCTGCTCCACCAGGAATTCCCCGATCTTGCGGATGATCCATTTCCCGAACTTGCGTGATTGAACCTGGTCCGCGGCAGAGCGCTCTCCTATGACCATTGGATAGTCCTGGAGTGCGGTTCGAATCTTTTCGATGTCTTCAGCGGAATGCTGTCCGTCACTATCCATCATAACCACCTGTTCCGCAGTGGTGTGGCGTATGCCGGTCTTGAGAGAGGCCCCGTAGCCCCTGTTGACCTGATGCTGAAGAAGGGTAACGGGGTATTTCCTGACGATTTCGGCGGTTCTGTCAGAGGAGCCATCGTTTACCACAACAACTTCCGCTGCGTCAGTGATCCCGCGGGACACGAGGCCGTCGAGGGTGGCGCCGATAGCCCCTTCCTCATTGTAGACTGGAATAATTACAGCGAGGCGGCCAAGCGGCGGTGTTGTCTGCTTCCCATCCTGCGACGGAAGCCTTGGTGATATTTCTGGTTTCATCACAAGGTAGACCCGTAAGATGCGCTCTCGTCTGCGATCAGGAGCATTGCATGTTCAATCCCTTACTGTCGCCCAGTATCCACGCAGAGTATTGTGAAGCTCCGCATTTGCGATAACCAGCGGGTTGCTCCTCACCAGGGGACTTGACGACGAGTGCACTGTCCAACCGGCAAATTGATAATGGAGCCCTGATGACGGACTGGTGAAGTCATGCCCCGTTACCACCGCATCACCGTTTGCAGATCGCGCCACAGTAAAAGCACCGGTTGATTTGATGATACTTGCACTGATGAAGTACCAACCATTGATGCAGGAAATCTTACTTCCGTCGTTTGCAAGAAGGCGCACGTCCATCCCGCTGATGTAGGTGTACACTGTTGAACCGCCATCCTTGGTCTTATTGCCCGGCACGAAGGCCGTCGATGTTCCATAAGGGATTTGCGTCGGCGTGGTGGGTGAAGAAGGTGGGGGTGTGGCCTTAGCTTTGTACGTGGCCCCGATGATGATATCCGCCTGGTTTACCACAATTGTTGTTGTGGCCTGGTTGACATTTGCGATGCCGCCGACATCGCCAACCCATCTGTCGAATTCATAGCCGCTCACCGGAGCCGTTGCGCTGATTTCCACCGTTTGGTTTGGAGCATATGTTCCGCTGCCTGTTCCATATTCGACTACCATGGTGCATGCAACCAGCCTGTAGGTGGCTTCTATCTGGATGTAGCCAGCGGGCATAACTATTGTAGTTTCTGGTTCAGTGACATCCGCGATGCAATCGACGTTGGTGCCGATCCACTGGTCAAATGCGTAATTATGTGGCGGTTCATCAGCAGTGATCGATACTATCTCGGTCAGAGAGTATTCTCCGCTGCCGGTTCCTTTTGTTACTTCCAGGGAGCAGATAAAAGTATCACAGCCTGCAATGATAAACTGGCAAAGCGAAAAAAGTCCGATTTTAGAAAGTCTGTTCACAAGTTTCTCCATGTGGGGTCACAAGAACCACGGAAGCCGCTCCCGATCACTGTCTCTGTTTGTACAGGATTAGTCGGGAAAAGTCAAGCGAGTTCAAGAAAACCTTTGGTGCGATGCGGTCGGTCAGGTATACTGATGGCCGGCAATGAATGATACAGATAAAGGTGTCTTCGCGGCGGGTGAACCGGTACTGGTGACCGGTGCGACTGGTTTTTCCGGCTCCGTCCTTGTGCGCAAACTGTGCGAGCGGGGAGCGCGTGTCCGGGCGATTGCCCGTTCCTCCTCCAACCGTGATAGCCTGCAGGGACTGCCGGTTGAGTGGCACCTGGGGGATGTCTTTGATCCCGCAGTAATTGCACGGGCCATGGTTGGCACAAAGTACGTGTTTCATGTGGCGGCGGCCTACCGGCAGGCTGGGCTGACTGATGAAGTCTATCGTCAGGTGCATGTCGAGAGCACACAGCGTCTGGCAGAGGCTGCGGTTAAAACCCCTGGCTTCAAACGCTTTGTCCATGTCTCCACTGTTGGTGTGCACGGGCACGTAGAAAGACCACCGGCAGATGAGAAATATCCTTTTTACCCGGGTGATATCTACCAGAGGACAAAGGCGGACGCCGAGCTTTGGATTCGTGAGTTTGCATCAAAGAGCGGACTTCCCGTCACAGTGATTCGTCCGGCGGCGATCTACGGGCCCGGAGACAGGCGGTTGCTCAAGGTGTTCAAGATGGCTGAGTGGCCGGTGTGCCTGGTGCCGGGTCGATCGAGCGGTCCCCTCTATCATCTTATTCATGTCGATGACCTCACGGAGGTCTTGATTCTTGCGGCGATCCACCCCCGTGCGTCAGGCGAAGTGTTCATTTGCGGCGATCCTGCTGCGCTGTCGCTGGCTGGAATACTTGGGATAGTCGGTTCTGAATATGGACGGAAGGTCCGGATTCTTCGCGTTCCTGTCTGGCCGCTCTTTCTAGCTGCCGCGATTTGCGAGACTGCCTGTCGTCCATTTGGCATCGCTCCGCCTATTTACCGGAGGAGGGTTGCTTTCTTTACAAAGGATCGTTCGTTCAATACCGCAAAGCTTCGCGAAAGACTTGGATATGTCTACCGCCGGACCACGGAGCAGGGACTGCGCGAGACAGCGCGGTGGTATCGCGATCATGGCTGGGTGAAGGTTCGGTGAACTGTCGATCAATGCCTCCAAAGCCAGATTCTAACAGAAGGCAAAGAAGGCAATAAAGCGCGCTCCGCGCGCGAAGGTCCGTCTTTTCTCCTTGGTTTCCTTCGTTACCTTTGGTTCAGATAGGTCTCTCAGCTGGCGGATTGTGCCTGGTCTTGAAGTGTGGCTGGAATTGCAGGATCAGGCTTCTACTCCACAACTTCAATCTCGGCGATGGTCCACGCGTACTTGGTTCTCGGTTTTGCGATCTCGATCTTGATGCAGGTTGTTTCCACGGGCTGTGGCAGTTCGACGTCCGTAATCACCCGTCCATAAGTCGGGTGGCGGTTGCGAAATTCAAACGGGCCGGGACGTCCTGAAATCTCGCCCGGTATCTTCTCCCACCGGCCATTCGCGAGATAGTACACCGTCAGGCTCTCCGCGAAATCATGGATTGATACCCCGTGATCCATCCGCACTCGGCTGACTGAGCGTGGTACATTCCACTCCACGGAAACCCACATGCCTGTCTGCTGGAAAGTGCCGCTGCTCCGCCAGAACGTCGCCGCGCTGCCATCGATCATGTTCGTGACCGATACCGGATTGTGGCTGGTCTGAACCTTCAGAAAGTTCTGCGGAATTGTCCGGCCATCGGATCTGACTGCGGACTGAAAATCGGTATAGACCTCGTAATGGCCGCATGTCTGCCTCTTACAAGTTACCCTCATGGTGCACAGATCTTTTTCAAATGGCGCTGGCGGAAACTTATACGTGTCGGAGAGGACATAGGCCATGTTGGTAGAGGCGTCCACGATTTCCCTGAAAGGCACATTCCAGCCTGCAAAACGCTCATTGTAGGGCTGACTGCAAATGACCCGCTCGTCTGTCTCATAGGTGATCCGGTAGGCGTCGGCGTATGTGCCGTGACAGCGGCTGATACCTTTCCCGTCGAGGTAGCGTATTGCCGGCTTAAGATCGTAGAGTTTAAGGTAATTTGCGAAATCCGGCTGGGCCCATCGGGAAATGATTGCCGACATGTTCCAGAGATTTACGGCAACGAACAGCAGCGTCACCGTTCCAAGTAGTATTCGCCATGGTCTACCGGCATGAAGATAGAGGTAGGCCATGAGGAACGGGAAACTCCACGCGATGGGCACAAAGTAGCGATAAGTGTGGGAATGTGAACGCGCGCTCAGCAGAAACAGAAAGAAGCACATCCATGAAATGCCGACAAACGCCATACCGCTGTCCACGGATGGAAAGCGATCAACCCACCAGCGGCGAAATCCCTTTGCAAGTGCCATCACGGTGGCGGCGGCCAGCAGAAGCAGCCAGATTATGCCAAACCACATGCTGTACTTGTTCAGCGAAACTATTCTCTCCGCGGTGTCAGGGAAGATCGGAATGCCAACTCCAAGAGCCGCCGGCAGAGTTCTATCAAGAACCGGAGAGACCAGCTTATGGATCGCCGTGTGAAAAGACACGGATTGTTGGACCGCCTGAAAGGCGCCGGCGCACATCCGCGTTGCAAGAATGTGCGGCATGAGTCCTGCGAGCGCTCCAATCGCTGCGGCGGGTAGAGTCCATAGAGTCTTTCGCCACTGCTTATGCAGGGCCGCCATGGCGCAAACTGCCACCAGCACAGGCAGGGAAAGCATGGTTCCGCTGCAGGCAAGACCGCTGGTAATCCCGGCGAGTAGTGCGGTGATCCATGGACGGCGCGTATCTTCCTGCCGCTGCACCATCCAGATTGATACGCTTGCGAGCAGGATCAATATGGCGTAGGTGGGGAGTGCGCATCCGTTTTGCAGCATGAAAAGGTACGCGGATCCGAATAGAAGAAGGAGCAAGCCGGGCCATGTATCCTTCAGGCGGCCCATGCGGCGCAGAATCAGGATGCAAAAGATGAGGGACAGGATCCCGAAACAGAAGGCCATGATTCGCGCGCCAAAAGCATTTCGCGGCAGGAAATTGATAATGGGTGCCATGAGATAGGCATCAAGCGGGAAGATATAGGGTGAGGCAAGGATCAGGAGCGGCAGGTTGCCGCGGGCGATCTGTTTGGCCTGGAGGGCAATCTTGCATTCGTCATCGAAGGCAGGAACATTGCTGCAGCTGATTGAGAAGAAAGTGATCCGCAGGGCAATGCAGAGAACGATTGCCGTCGCGAGAAGTATTCCAATAGTAAGTTTATTGCGGTTCATGAAATACCCTGTTGCATCGTTGCGGATGGATACTGTCAAGGACGCGCTGGCAACACAAGACGGAAGTGGAGAGGGAAAAATATTCAACATTCAACAAGCAACGTTAAACGCCCAAAATTCAACTCGCCACTCACTTTGAGCGTTGAATGCCCGCCTGCCCCCGACCGCTTGCCTGCCAGCCCCGCACACTAGCGTGGGGCAGGCTGGTCGGGAGGGCGGGCAGGTTGAACGTTCTTCTTCCCTTGTCCCTTTCCTTGTGGCCATTCCGCGCTGTTTATGCAACGATCCGCGCATATCAACTGGAGGAGATGATGTGATTCGCACCATGATCATAGACGGCTACAATGTCATTCACAAGGTGCCTGAATTTCAGGCTCAAATGCGGAAGAGCCTTGAGGCTGGACGGGATGCGCTCATCAGGTATTGCGGCCAATGGCGCGAGAAGCGGAAGGACTTTGCCGGGGTGCACGTTGTGTTTGACGGCGATTCTTTGGTTGAAGGGCCGGATAACAGGATGATTCGCGGCGTACAGGTAACATTTACCCGGACGAAGGAAGATGCCGATGACCGGATTCGCAAGCTGGTGGAGTACATTCCTCTGAACCAGGAGTGTTTCGTGGTTTCCGACGACAGTGAACTGGCTGCGGGTGTAAGGGTTCGCCGGGGCAAGGTGATGTCTGTTTCTGAATTTCGTGGCGCGCTTGGGAAGCCAGGTCGCTCATCACGGAATGATGAAGCTGATGTCGGCAAACCAAGTCTGTCTCCGGAGACGGAGCGCCGTATCAACGATGAATTGAAACGGGCCTGGGGAATCACGTCTTCGCAGTAACTATTCAACCTGGAAAGAGCAGTTCAGGGAGATTAGACAGGATAACAGGATCAACATGAATGAGTTTTGACAAGAATCGCTTTCACCAAATGGGTGAAGGGTTCGATTCCTGTCACAAGTTGTCGCTATCCTGTATTCTTCATCCCGTTCATCCCGTCTAACTGCTCTTCTTAGCCGTAACGATTCAGTTGCGATCAAGCCGACCCTCACCCTAACCCTCTCCCTCCGGGAGAGGGAACTACTTTCTTCCTGATTGTAGTGGCACACCATTTGGTGAGCGCATCGCGCGTCCCTCTTCTACCCTCTCCCGGTACGCCGGGAGAGGGTTAGGGTGAGGGTCCCGTGTGGCCTCATCTGAATCGTTCCGGCTTAGGTTCAATACAAGAGAAGCAATCCGCCGATTGCGCCTATTAACGCAGATTAGATTGTTCCGTCAAAACATAACACACTTTTGCGGAGCAGTTGCTGCTGCGCCCCGACAGAGCGGGGCGGCTACAGCGTTGTAGCCACGGCGCTCCGTCGCCGTGTTTCGGTTGCGGCCCAGCGGGCCGCATCGGGGAGACAGCGTCGGCATGTTGTCGTTCCGGCTCAGGTGACTTTGAATTTCCTGTGCCAGATTGCGATGTTCATCAATCCCCACAGCACATGGCTGTGATCCCGTTTCGCGTCCAGATGCTCCTGTATCAACTGACTGACATATCCGCTGTTCATGTTATCGCGGATGACCGGCGATTCGTTCAATACCCCGATCATGTAATTCTTTAACTGGTCCCGCAGGAGATGGCAGGCCGGCAGGCCACAACTCTCCTTCTTCCGGCGCAGGATGTTCTTGGGCAGAACACCATCCATCGTTGATCGAAGGATGTGCTTTCCGGCCAGGCCGTTCAACTTCCAGTTTCCAGGTAGTGAAGCGTTGAATTCCACAACCGTGTGATCGAGGAACGGCAGCCGCATTTCGACTGGGCCGGCCATACTCATCTTATCAACGTTCATGAGAACGCTATCGGGCAACATGAAGCGTGTATCGAGATAGATCTCGCGGTTGATCGTGTCGTCAGTGTCGCAACTACCGGCATATTCCCTGACACGCCGGAACGGGTCGAACGGAATCTGCTGCTTAAAAAGCGGGCTGAAGAGCAGTGCTTCCATTGGCTTGTCAAGGAAGTACGCCCACCGGAGATGCTCGCCATCGCGCGGCAGACTTGAGCCGGCCATGAACCTCTTCAACAGATTGTCCACGCCTGCTTCCTTCTGGCGGTCAGACACTTCTGTGATAAGCGGCAAAATCGCCCCTTTCCGGATGAACTCCGGAATGATGCTGAGCCAACGATCGATCCTGCTCGCCTTGAATCTCTCATACCCGGCGAATACTTCATTGGCACCGTGACCGCTGAGGCAGACCGTCGCGAACTCCTTAGCCTTCCGGCAGGCCAGCAGCAACGGAATCGCTGACAGGTCTGCTACGGGTTCATCCAGATGCCCCAATGTTTCTTCGATGGTCTCCGGGGCAGGTGGCTCGATTGTGAATACATGGTGTTCTGTCTGGAACTCATCGGCTATCTGCTTTGCATAGTCCGGTTCACCAGGAGAACTATTCCCGCAACTAAGGGCGAAGGTGTGGAACTTCCCGGAGGTGTGTTCGCGCATAAAGGCGACCAAGGCGCTAGAAGCGAGCCCGCCCGAAAGGAAGATTCCAGGCGGCAGATCGCCGACGAGATGGCTCTTAACGACCTCTTCAAGTATGTCCAGTTCCCTTTCGGCCGCGGCCTCGAAGCAGAGCTTGTTTATCTCCTTCTTGAACGAAAGATCCCAATATTGACTGGTTGTAAGCCTACCATTCTCCCACATCAGGCACCAGCCTGCCGGAAGCTTGTGAATGCTCTCGAACATGGTATCAGGCGCCGGAACAAACCCGAATCCAAGATAGTCGTACAATGCCCGGCGGTTCAGCCTGCGCGGTATTGTCGTATCATTCAGGATCGCCTTTACTTCGGATGCGAAGACGAGCTTGCTGCCGTCTGAGAAGTAATGCAGCGGCTTGATGCCGATGCGGTCACGCGCAAGAAACAGCCGCTTCCTGGGCAGATCCCAAACTGCGAAGGTAAACATGCCGCGCAGTTTCTGCAGGATGTCCACGCCGTATTCTTCGTAGCCGTGAATGATGACTTCAGCGTCTGAGCTGCTGGCAAACTGGTGCCCCTTTGCCAGCAGGGTATTGCGCAGTTCCTGAAAGTTGTAGATCGTGCCGTCGCAAATCAGGCGGATTGTGCCATTCTCGTTGACCATTGGCTGGCGGGCTTGTTCGCCCGGATCGATGATCCTCAAATCGTGGTGGCCGAGCGAGATCCCGTCATCGCAGAATAGGCCGTCGTGGCCGGAACCTCGGTGGCCTGTTTCGGCAGCCATGAGGCGGACCAGTTCCACGTCATTCCAATTGAAGCCGCATATTCCGGACATGAGTATTGTGTCTTCCGGCGGTCTTGCCGGGATTATAGGGTTTTTCGCCGCATTTCGATTATTGTCGGGGAGCCGAACAGTGCCGTCAGGCCGGTGAGGCGGCACAGTGTCTCCACGCCCGCGGACAGGCCGCGGCACTTCAACATCCGGTGTACGGCCATGGGCACAAAGAATTGCGATTTGCGGCTGTGCAGAACAAATCCGCTTCCAGCAAATGCTTTGACAATGTCAACATGCTTGAATGTTGTCCATTGCCGGGTGTTCTTTTCCACCTTGCGCTTTGCGTCGAACAGGGCAGGGGCAATTGCATTGAAGCTGCGGGTCGATGGATAGTCCGCAATCACCGAGTTCTTAGCCACGCGGCAGAGTTCGCCGATCAACTTCTGCCACTGGGTGCAGTGCGGCAGAAAGCGAAAACAAAGAACCGCGTCAAAAGACCGGTCCGGAAATGGCAGCGCAACCAGGTTGCCTGTCGCGAATTCGCACCGTCCGGATTCTATCAATCCTGCGACTCTCTTCCGGCATGATTCATGACTCCCTATGACGGTAACTCTGAAGCCCTTTTCGCAAAGCGGTTTGGCCAGCTGCCCGTGTCCGCCGCCGACATCGAGTACAGAAAGCGGGACTTTGGGAGATTGAAGATGAGAGGTCGACGTGGCATGGTGGGGGTTGAACGACGATTGTCGGTTGTCGCCTGGAGCAGCACAAGTTTCTGCACCTCGTTCTTCCGGACCTAATGTCTCATAGTCCCGCAGCATGGCCAGGGTGATACGCTCCTGCACTTGTAGAAACCACTCCCCGGTTGGGCCGGCGAACCGACTCGCGTAGCCGTCTGATGAAGTCTCGATATCCGCGGTTTCAGGAAAACTTGTGTTGTTTGACATGTTGGGTAATGGGTTGCCAATCCGATCCATCACGGGTTGTCCAACTTTCATGCTCTATCTATACTCCCAAGGGATTCTACTTGGGTTTGAGAAACGGTGTCTCTTCCAGGTGCCCGCAATATCGCCATACGGAATGTTGCATTCTGCGTCAGACACGGGAATGCTGTCAATGACCGTTGTATATCGAAAAGCCTTGATTCATTTGATACTAACGGATAACGATAGCACAGCCACATATATCATGAAACTTTTCATAGCTGGTGCCGATAGAAACCTGGACCTGGGGCTTGAGATTTCTGAACAAGCCGGGACCATGGTTGCCGAAAAGAAGAAGGACGAGCTCCCGATCTTCCTTGAGCACGGGGACAGCGTGCTTTCGCTTCGGGCAGCCGGGAGTGAAAGCGAATATCTGGATAAGCTGGTTACGTTGCTTCTCAGCAGGGCCGGGGTAGGGACGTATGACTTCTACGTTCCGCGTAAACCCGGGCTGATCGGCAATCTTGCCGCATTCCTGAAGAAAGCGCTCTGGAAGCTACTGCGATACCAGCACGACCGCATCGCATTCCAGCAGAATTCCATCAATATCCAGCTGACGTCAAATGCCGAATTCATGCGAGCTGAGTACAATCGAAAGATTATGGCGTTGGAGAAACGAATTGCGGAGCTGGAAGCCTGCAGCGGGCGCAAGTGATCGATGGATCTGGGGAGGCGAAGAAGTGGGGAGCATTGGGAGCAGGCGACACGCCTGCTGCCGCACCGGTGATGCGTGTAGTGGACCTTGTGGCCGGCCATGCGTGGTACCGCTGCTGCGGGACGAGCAAGGTTGGGTGAGGAGGGCAGAGAAGTGAGAGGGAATGGTTGAGTAGAAAGCGAATAGATCAGATTCTCGCGGGATTTGCCGAGGGCGATGCCATATCGACCGAAGCGACGATTCTGCAGTCCATATTCCGGAAATGGGGCTTTCAATCCGATATCTTTGTCGATTTCTCCCGTGTCTCTCCTGCGATGAAGCAGCACTGCAGAGCGCTCGATGAATACCTTGGTACTGGCGGAGACCTGGTGTTGCATCACTATTCAATTGCATCGCCGGCAGCTGACCTCTTCTGCAGTGCCGCCGCGAAGAAGATCCTGATATACCACAATATAACGCCGGCGGAATTCTTTGACGGATTTGATGACGCTGTCGCGACTCAGCTTCGTCAGGCCCGTGGCAACCTTTCGCGGTTTATCGGCTTTTCGGACGCGGTATGGGCGGTATCGAAGTTTGATGCGGCCGAGCTTGAAGCGCTCGGGGCCAGCAACGTGAAAGTGTTCCCACTGTTGTTCTCCGCGGGCCAATTCGATCTGCCTCCCGATGCCGATGTTCCGAGGAAGCTGGCCGGGCCGTTATTGAACATACTCTTTGTCGGACGGATTGCGCCTAACAAGCGCATCGAGGAGCTCATTCTTGCCTATTCCTGGTACTACTGGCGGATAAACAGGCAGAGCCGCCTCGTGATCGTTGGTTCTGAACGCACGGCGCCGCGCTACTACCTTATGCTGCGCATGCTTGTTCATGAACTGGATGTTCCGAATGTGTGCTTCGAGAGATTTGCGTCACCGGCTGGGCTTTCGGCTTACTACGATCTTGCCGATGTGTTTGTTACAGCCAGCGGGCACGAGGGCTATTGCCTGCCACTGATCGAGGCGATGCAGAAAGATGTGCCTGTGATAGCCCGGAACATAGGCGGTATGCCGGAGGCGCTGGGCGGGGCCGGGGTGATGTTCAATGATGCATCGCCGGCGGAACTGGCGCAACTGATTCACCGCGTTACAAGTGATGACGAACTGAAGAGGACTGTGATAGAGTCACAGCAGAGAAGAATGAAGGACATCGCCGCGCGTTCAGTGGAAGATGAACTCAAGGCGCTCCTGGGGGGTATTCCCGAATGACAGAGATATCCGTTGCGGTCCCGGTCTACAATGAGATTGAAAGCCTGCCAGCGCTGTGCGGTGAGCTTCATGAATCGTTGTCGAAACTTGGTCGCTCGTACGAGATTGTCCTGATTGATGACGGCAGTACGGATGGGACCTGGGAACTGATGCGGGAACAGGCGAAGAAGTATCCGAACATGCGCCTGATCCGGTTTCGCCGCAATTTCGGGCAGACTGCCGCGATGAGCGCCGGTTTCAGGGAATCGGCCGGAGATGTCATCGTCACGCTTGATGCGGACCTCCAGAATTCTCCAGCCGACATCCCGAAACTTCTGGCGAAGATGGACGAAGGGTATGACGTTGTGAGCGGCTGGCGCAAGGATCGCCAGGATGCGTTTTTGAACAGACGCCTTCCTTCAATACTTGCCAATGCATTGATAAGCTGGATAACGGGTGTCAAGCTTCATGACTACGGCTGTACCCTCAAGGCCTATCGCCGCGAAGTGGTAAGAGATGTGCATCTGTATGGTGAGATGCACCGGTTTATCCCGGCGCTGGCCAGTTGGGTCGGCGGCAGGGTTGCCGAGGTTGCCGTTGACCACAGACCACGGCGTTTCGGTGTTTCCAAGTATGGGATTTCGCGAACTATCCGGGTAATCCTTGATCTCATCACGGTCAAGTTCCTGATGCAGTACAGCAAGGGGCCGATCCAGATGTTCGGAAAGATCGGATTAACCATGGTTGTGCCTGGAATACTGTTTCTTGCGGCGCTTGTTGTGGCCAATATAGTTCAATGGTGCACAGGAGACGGCAATGCCATGGCTTTGCTCGTCAAGCGGCCATTTTGGATTCTCAGCCCGTTCATGCTGATCATTTTTGGAATGCAATCCATAGGCATAGGGCTGATCGCTGAAATTCTGATACGGACATATCATGAGTCTCAGAACAAGCCGATCTATGTGATCAAGGAAACGGATATGTCGAAGTAGCTGCGAAGAAGACTTAGATCATAGACCGCAAACTATAGACCCATGCACGTTATTGCAGACACACATGTCCACGTCTACCCGCGCTTTGTCTGTGCTGGACTCTTTTCTTCAATTTCGGCACGAATGGACCGGCTTGCCGGCGGAAAGGAGCATGTCAACGCTCTTTTTCTGGCGGAGCGGCGGGATTGCAATTGGTTCAGGGATGCCAGAGCCGGCAATTTTGACCGACGGGACCAGTATTCTGTCGAGTTGCCGGCGGGCGACGCGAATACGGTTGTTATTTCGGGAAGAGGCATGTCTCCTCTGTATGTCATGGCAGGGAGGCAGATTGCGACTTCGGAACGTCTGGAGGTTCTTGCTTTGTTGTGCGATGCCGATCTGCCTGATGGCAAGCCCGTCGTTGATATTATCCGGGCGGTTTTTGATTGCGGCGGCCTTCCAGTCCTGGCTTGGGCGCCCGGCAAGTGGTCTTTGGGTCGTAGTTCCATTGTCGAAAAGCTAGTCGAGGCGGGTGTGCCCGGCATGTTGCTTGTTGGTGATTCAGCCATAAGGCCACAATCATGGCGGGAGCCATTCCTGATGCGGAAGGCCCGGAACCGGGGTCTGACCATTCTCTGCGGGACTGATGCCCTGCCGCTCGCAGCCGAGGAGCAATACATCGGTACATATTGCAGCGCGTGGGATGGCGAATTTGATCCGTTACGGCCGTCATTGTCCATGAGACAGGTATTGACTTCTGCCAACTCCCATATTGAACAAGCGGGCGGGCGGTGCAATACTCTCGCGGCATTGTGGCGGCTGATGCGATTGCGGGTTGCGGGTGGGAGATGAAACTTGAGCAATGACAGAATAGATCCGGCAAAGCTTATCCGTGAAATGGATGTCTCAAGGCTTTGCGCAACGGCGGATATCCCTTTCGCCGGGGTTACCGATCCTGTTCCACTTATGGCGAAACCATTTGGAAACATGGTTGAATCGCCAGATCTCCTGTTCAACCTCGGGCATATACTGAGCGGTCTGCAGATCGGGCGGACTATGAGGGTTGTTGATTTCGGGTCGGGGACATGCTGGTTGTCAAGATGCTTGAATCAGCTCGGTTGCTCCACAGTCTCCGTGGATGTGTCGCAGGCGGCCCTGAATATTGGCCGGAAACTATTCAAAGAGTATCCGCCGGTTGGAGGTTGCATCCAGGAGCCGGTGTTTCTTCTGTTCGACGGTCACAAGATCAACCTTCCAGACGAGTCTGTGGATCGGGTGATTTGCTTTGACAGTTTTCATCACGTGCCAAACCAGGCCGAAGTCATTGCCGAGTTCAGCCGGATACTCAAACCCGGCGGGATAGCGGGGTTTTCGGAGCCGGGTCGATATCATTCCCGGTCGGAGCAGTCCCAGCACGAGATGCGGACTTTCGGAGTACTTGAGAACGACATGATTCTGGAAGACATCAGGAAGATGGCGATCAATGTGGGTTTCACGGAGATGGTATTGAAATTGGCGTTGAATCCCCACATTTCGTATCCGTTTCAGCGCTACATGATGACTGCGAGCGGGAATCCGTTGCTGAAGTTCCTGTATTACGTTCGCAACGTAATTTCGACGCTTGCGCTCTATCGCAAACTCCTTCGTGGAGTCCTGGATAGATCGATTTTCATGCTGCACAAGGGTCCATTCCTGCCGGACAGCAGGCTATCCCACGTGGCGAAGGGTGGTGGGCCCGGAGCCCAAGCCGCGCGTGACCTTCAGTACGCTATGACGGCCGACCTGCCCGCTCTCCCTGACGGCGGCCCGGAGAAGGGGAGCAGGCAAACACTCAAGGTTAAGGCCGGCGAGCAGGCTGTCGTGAACCTGAAGATCGCCAACACCGGCAGTGTTGCGTGGCTACACAACAATGTCGTTGACTACGCCGTGGTCAAGATTGGCGGACACCTCTGTGACAGTGGCGGTGCGCCTATTAACTACGATTTTCTGCGTGGTATCTTCGATGCGGACGTCCAGCCTGGGCAGGAAGTCGGGCATGCATTGTCCTTCCGCATAGATAAACCCGGCAGATACAGGCTGGTTCTGGATCTGGTTTCAGAACGGATAGTGTGGTTTGAAGCGTCGGGTTCGAAGCCGGTGTGCTTGGATATTGAGGTGGCGTGAGCGTGGGGAGCGCTACGCTGCCTGCCGGTCCGGTACGAAAGGCGGGATCGGACAGTCGAGCGTGTCGGCCACTGCGCGCAGTACCTCGGCTTCCTCGACGGTGACACGGCCATCAGCGCCGACGCACGAGATGCACGCATTGAGAATCATCTTCTTCACAGCCGGACTCGCTCCTGGCAGTACGTCGAGTGTCGCGTCCAAGGCCTCGAGACCACATGCCTCCTTTGGCAGCATCGTGATTGTTCCCGCCGGTCCAAGTTTGACTGCGCCCGCGCTAAAGGCCTGCGCAGCAGACGGTTCATCGTCAGCACCCCAGTACGCCAGGCATGACAGCAATTTGTTGCAGTGTGGTAACAGCGTGCGAATATCATTGTGCAGGATCATTGTTGGCGGAACCTTGTTGAATACGGGTTCGAGCCGGCGCACAATCATGCGCTGCAGGGCGTACTCGAAGAGGTCAACTTGATCATCCGCCTCGATCATTTGCACTGTTGTGCCGCAGAAGACGCGATACTGGCTGTCTGATAGTCCTTTCAGCGCCGATACTGCCAGTTCTGCCAGCGGGAGTCGATGTTCGCGCGGCAACCGGTCGATGACCGGCTGCAGTTTGAGGGTCTCACGGTAGATTTCAGGGCCGGTGTTCTTTTCGATGATAGACAGTTGACTTGAGCGTGCCGCCGGGTCTTCATTCAGAAGCAGTCCGTAAATGAGAGCGGAGGCGCCGAACGGATCGCTGGCCGCGCTTGTAAGACCGGTCGGGAGCGCGGCCACAATTCCAGTTGCCAGAGCGAGATGTTCAGCCTTTGGCGCCCCAATGCGTGCCACCACTTCTCCCGGCGCGATCTGAAAGCCTGCGAGACCTGCAGTTGTTCTGGCCGCAGCTGCAAACTGTGAAGGCGTCGCTTGCGCTGGCGCCCGGAGTGCCGTCACTCCTTCGCCGGCAAAAGATGGATCAAGCCGCCTGATGCGTTCTTCTACAGGTGGATGGGTGGCAAATAGATTGAGCCATTCGCCTGCGAGTCCGTTGGCGAAAAAGAGGTGGCTTGCCTGTTCGGCATTCGCGGTTTGAAGGCCGGAACCCCCGGTGTAGCCGGCAATCTTCTTCAATGCGCCCGAGATTCCAGATGGGTTTCGTGTAAACTGCACGGCGGAGGCATCAGCGAGGTACTCCCGCTGCCTGGAGACGGCGCTTTTAATCAGGTTGCCGAAGAATACACCGACGTACCCGATTATGATCAGTGCAAGGCCCAACAGCGGCAGCGGATTCTTCTTTCCGCGTGTGCGCAACAGGATCCGGCCGATGATTGCTATGACGAGGATTCCGAACAGGACGCCCATGAGTCGTATGTTAAGCCGCATGTCGCCATTCAGGATGTGGCTGAACTCATGTGCCACAACCCCCTGCAGTTCGTCGCGGGTCAACACCCGTACGCAACCTCTTGTCACACCTATGACGACGTCGCGCGTGCTGAATCCGGCGGCAAATGCATTGATGCTGTTTTCATCGTTAAGGATGTATACACGTGGGACTGGAATGCCAGATGCGATCGCCATCTCCTCGACTACATTCAGGATCTTCCGTTCATCAAGGTCACGCGTGTTAGGGTTGATGAGCTGGCCGCCCAGCATGGTGGCGACAGAGGCTCCACCTCCGGCAAGTTGCGCGCTCTTGAACATCGAGCCGCCGGCAACGATGAGGAGAGTGGCACCGGCAACAATAGCGAAAAGATCGAGGTCGAAGAAGTTAGCGACTGAGACCTCGCGACCGGCGTGCGCGTTGCCGCCGAGAAGAATGCCCGCCACGGCCGCATAGACGGCGAGAATGATGAGCGCAACGGCGACACAATACAGAAAGACAAGAAAGGATGTCTTCTTCCTTGCCTGTTCCTGATAGCCAAAGAAATCAACTGTGCTTGTTGTTGCCATTTAGAAGACAATAGACAATAGACAATAGACCATAGACCATAGACAATAGACCATAGACAATAGACTATAGACCATAGACCATAGACCATAGACAATAGACCATAGACCATAGACCATGGACCATAAACCATAGACATTAGACCATAGACATTAGACCATAGACCTTAGACCATAGACCTATACTGTAAACTATCTGAGTGAATCTATTGGCACGACGAGACAGAGGCGATGACACTTGTTCTTTATCTCTGCCTCTTTAGTCTATGGTCTAATGTCTATAGTCTATGGTCTCTTCCTTTGATTCTTACTTCTGGAATGAGACCTTCTGCGCTTCGCGCTCGGCTTCGACCTTGATCTCGAACAGCGCAGCTTCAGTGAACCCGAACATTCCTGCGAAGACTACACTCGGGAACGTTTCACGTGATGTATTGTAGGCCATGACTGAGTCATTATATGACTGGCGTGCGAATGAAATCTTGTTTTCGGTCGAGGTCAGCTCCTCCATGAGCTGGGACATGGTCTCACTGGCCTTCAGATTAGGATACTGCTCCACGACGACCATGAGTTTGCCCAGAGCGCCTGTCAGAGCTGATTCAGCTCCGAGCAATCCCTGCATGGCGGCCGGATTGCCGGGGTTGGCGGCCGCTTGCTTACTGGCGGTTGAGGCCTGGTTTCGCGCCGCTATGACGGCTTCGAGAGTTTGCCTCTCATGAGCCATGTAGCCTTTTGCCGTTTCGACGAGGTTGGGGATAAGGTCATAGCGGCGTTTCAACTGGACGTCTATCTGTGCAAAAGCGTTCTTGAACCGGTTCTTCAGCGTTACAAGGTTGTTGTAGATGCCCACAACAATCATGACAAGGATCACGACCACTGCCAGGACAATAATCACAGCCAGCATTTTCTTCTCCTCTTTTTATTTGTCGCGCAAAAACCGACACAACAGTACTGGATAAACTGTTTGATATGGTAGCAGCATGCGATGATAAGTCAAGAGCAGCCGGACTGCGATGAAGAGTTGACCGGGTTTCGAGGTCTCAATATACTGCGGCATGGTTCGATACTGCCTTTGGACATTGTTGGTCGGTATAGCCCTGCTGCAGTGCGGCTGCGCAGGAATCAGACCGCCTCCTGGCGCGGTTATGACCAAGCGTACCCTTCTCACGACCGGCTATTGTGGTTGTGGTAAATGCTGCGATTGGCAAAGGAAGAACGGTCATATTGTTGACAGGGCCGGCAGACCGAAGCATGTTGGAATTACGGCGTCCGGCAGCCACGCAAGCCGTGGTACCATCGCGGCAGACACGAGGGTCTATCCATTTGGCACAGTCATGGAGATTCCGGGCTATGGGTACGGTCGTGTAGAGGATCGTGGAGGTGCGATCAAGGGTGACCATGTTGACCTCTATTTTGGGAGTCACAAAGAAGCTCTTAGATGGGGTAAGCAGCTTTTGAGGGTCAAAATCTGGATCAAGCGTATGACCACGAGAAGGTGAAGTTGTATTCCGTGGCGGAGTGATGTAAGGTCGTGGTCTGATTCGATCCATGGAGGATGGTCGGGATGAAAAACAGTTTTCTGGCGGGTCTGTCTGCCATCGCGATGTCCGTGTTTCTGGGCGTGTCGGTGGCCCGGGCGGAACAGGTCTATCTGATCAAGATCAGCGGTGCCATCGGGCCCGCAACGGCCACCTACATATCCCGTGCAATTGACAAAGCGGCCGAAAATTCGGCGCAATGCCTTGTGGTGCAACTCGATACCCCTGGTGGCCTGCTTGATTCGACGAAGGTCATAGTAATGAAGTTCCTCGGTTCGCCTGTTCCCATTGTGGCTTATGTAGCTCCCGCTGGCGCCAGCGCCGGGAGTGCGGGCTGTTTCATCGTGATTGCGGCTGACATTGCGGCAATGGCTCCAACCAGCAATATCGGTGCCGCGCATCCGGTTCAGATGGGCGGAATGGGTTCGTCAGGGGAAAAACCTGACGATATCATGAAGCAGAAGCTCGAGAACTTCACGACGAGCTACATTGAGACGATAGCGGTCAAGCGCAAGCGCAATGTCGAGTGGGCAAAGTCATCGGTGAAGGAAAGTTCCGCAATAACCGCGGATCAAGCTCTCAAGACCAACGTGATAGACTACATAGCAGAGGATCTGCCATCGCTGTTGAAGCAAGTTGACGGCAGGGAAGTTAATGGCAGAAAACTCAAGACGGCTGGTGCGACGGTAGTGGAGATTCCAGCCTCTTTCCGCGAGCGCGTGTTGCAGGCGGTCTGGCGGCCGGAAATAATGTTTGTCCTCATGCTTATCGCCATGTATGGAATAATCGGTGAGTTGAGTAACCCCGGGGCCATTTTGCCGGGCGTGGCCGGCGCTATCGCCGTGGTCCTGCTTCTCTACATGTCATCCGTGCTGCCCATGAACATCACCGGATTGGCGCTTATCGGTGTCGCCATAGTCCTTTTCGTGGCCGATATTTTCGCATCAACGCACGGGGTTCTTACAGTTGGCGGAGTAGTGTCCTTCTTCATCGGATCGATGATGCTGTTCGACCGCTCAGACTCACTGTATCATCTCTCTCTGGCGTTTATTATTCCAGCCACGATTATTACATCGCTGTTTTTCGTGTTCATAGTCGGATCGGGAATTCATGCCCAGTTCCTGCCGAAGAAGGTTGGTCGGGAGGCAATGATCGGCATGATCGTTCCGGCTGTTACCGATATCTGTGGCAGCGGGGGGAAGGTGATGCTGGACGGGGAGTACTGGAATGCTGTGAGCGAAGCGGATATCAAGAGCGGGGTTGAAGTTGAAGTGGAAAGCATGAAGGGATTGTTGTTGAAAGTCAGACCTGTAACAGATCGAAAGGAGAATGCTGATGATACCAATGATAGCGCAAGTGCCTGCTGATGCATTTGGAGGAATAGCAAAGCTTCTGCCGTGGGTAGTAGCAATATTCGTGCTGGGCTCGATCATTCTGCCTCAAATGGTTCGTGTTCTTCGCGAGTACGAAAGAGGCGTCATATTCCGCCTAGGCAAACTCCTGTGCGCCAAGGGGCCCGGCCTGGTCTTCCTGATTCCGATTGTGGACCGCATGGTGAAGATGGATCTCCGTGTTATCACCATCGATGTTCAGAAACAGGAGGTTATGACCAGGGACAATGTTCCCGCGACGGTCGACGCCGTAGTCTATTTCCGCGTGGTCGACCCGGAAGCCGCTGTTGTCAAGGTGGAGAACTTTCTGATGGCGACGTCGCTGATCGCACAGACAACCTTGCGCAGTGTTCTCGGTCAGGGCGATCTTGATGAGTTGCTTGCGCAGAGAGACAAGATCAACCTGAAACTCCAGGAAATCATCGACAAACATACCGATCCCTGGGGCGTGAAGGTTGTGAGCGTGGAGGTGCGTGACGTGGTCCTGCCGGAAACGATGAAGCGCGCGATGGCAAAACAGGCGGAATCGGAACGCGAACGCCGCGCGAAGATAATCAATGCCGAAGGTGAATTCCAAGCGGCTGAAAAGCTGGTCAATGCGGCCCACATGATAGCCGCCGAACCGATTGCGCTGCAATTGCGTTTCCTCCAGACAATGCGGGAAATAGCGAGCGAACACAGCACGACGACTTTCCTGCCGATACCAATGGATTTGTTCTCGCCCTTCATTAAGAAGCTGACTCAGTAGAGCAGGGCATGGACCTCAAAGGCAAAACGGCAGTTGTCACTGGCGGAGCAGTACGCCTGGGAGCGGAAATATCGAAAGCATTGGCCGCGAGGGAATGCAATGTGGTGATTCATTGCAATCGTTCTGTTTCAGCGGCTGGGAAGCTTTCTCTCAGGTTTCGGCAAAGCGGTGTCCAATCCTTCGTGGTCAAGGGTGACATCTCAACGGAGAGGGGTTGCAGGAAAGTTCTTTCCGACGCAAGGAGAATGGCTGGCCGCCTGGATATCCTCGTAAATAATGCCGCCGTTTTTCACAGTGACGGATTTGCCGGAATTACGGAGCGCAAGGTGTTGCGTGAGCTTAGAATCAATCTGCTGGCCCCGATGCTGCTTACGCGTGAATTTGCGAGGCAGACTGCCGGCGGAAAGGTAATCAACCTGCTTGATCAAAGGATTGCATCCAACGAAACCGGATGCCTGCCATACCTGCTCTCGAAGAAGGCATTGGCTGATGTGACAAGGGTGGCCGCACTGGAACTGGCTCCGGGCATCACGGTGAACGCCGTTGCTCCCGGTCCGGTTCTGCCGCCAGTTGATGGAGGAATCGACACTGCGAGACGTAAGGCGGGAAGACTCCCGCTGCGGCGCCGACCGGCGCCGGTTGATGTGGCCGGGGCGGTGACTTTCCTCCTTGAGGCTGACGCGATTACCGGACAGATTATCTTCGTTGATGGCGGTCAGCATTTGCTTGGATCTGCGTAGTGACGAGTCGAAGTTGGGGCATGACTGATGGACAGGATGTATATCAGGGATATCAGGGTGCGATGCATCATCGGCACAAAGCCAGAAGAGCGGGTTAACAGGCAAGACTTGCTTCTGAACATTGAGCTGGTCTGCGATCTGCGTCCGGCTGGCAGGAGTGATCGGCTTGAGGATACGGTGAATTACAGCCACCTTGCGGATACTCTCGTGCAGACGGCAGAGAAGAGCAGCTTTTTCCTGGTTGAAAGACTGGCGGAAGAAGCGGCCAGGATATGCCTCATGTCCCCTGGTGTGCAGGAAGTTAACGTCACAATTGACAAACCGAAGGCCCTCGATCGTGCGCGCAGTGCGGCTGTGTGTATTCACAGAACCAGGTGAACATGATGCCGGAATCACGACAATGTCATCTGGTTGGGGTTGCCGGCTCCGGTATGAGCGCGCTTGCGCAGGTTCTGATCGCGCAGGGCTGGGCCGTATCCGGTTCCGACCGCTTTTCTGATCAGGGCTCCGACCTGGCCATTCTTGAGAAGCTTAAAATGGCCGGGGTCCGGCTTATGCCGCAGGATGGTTCAGGAATCACTGATTCACATTGCACGGTTGTAACGAGTTCGGCTGTTGAAACCACCAATGCTGATGTTGTGGCAGCCCGTCAGATCGGATGTTCCATTGTGGCCAGGGCGGAAATGCTTGCGCGTCTGGCGGATGGAAAGGAGTGCATTGCAATTGCAGGCACCTCCGGGAAGACAACAGTCACAGGCATGGTCGGCTGGGTTCTCGAACAGTTGGGAAGAGATCCGACCGTGATCAACGGTGGTGCCGTTCTGAACTGGCTGGATGACCGGATCATTGGCAATGTCAGGATCGGGAAATCCGGACCGTGGGTCCTCGAGGCCGATGAGAGCGACCGTTCGCTGCTGATGTTCAAACCTGACTGGGCTATCATCACCAACGTAGGCAAGGACCATTTTGACCTGAAGGAATCAGAGGCTCTCTTTGCGAGGTTTGCGGGTCAGGTCGGGAAAGGTGTTATCCGCCCTGAATCGGCGGCCGACGAAGTTGAAGTTGCGGCGGAGTCTTTCGCTGGAACGGAATTCCTGAGGCACGGCGTCAGGTTCAGCGTGTCCCTGCCTGGTAGACACAACGTTGAGAATGCGATGCAGACAATTGCCTTGTGCGAGCGGCTTGGAATCGATGTGAGGGAAGTTGTCGCGCCACTGCGTCAGTTCAGGGGCATAGAGCGGAGGCTGCAGTACATGGGAAAAATGAATGGCGCAGTCATAATAGACGATTTCGCCCACAATCCCGCGAAGATCATGGCTTCCTGGCGGACCGTAGCGCCGCACTTCAAACGTATACTGGCGGTGTGGCGGCCGCATGGCTTCAAGCCTCTTGAGTTCATGCAGAGCGAACTGATCGAAACTATTGCCGGCGTGAGTCATCCGGATGACCGTTTCTTTGTGCTCCCGGTGTTCTATGCAGGAGGCACCGTGGAACGGCGCGTAACGTCAGACATATTCGCCGCGGGACTGAGGGCGCGCGGGATCAACGCGCTGGCGGTAGCGGATCATGAGGCCTGTATCAATCACATTTCTGCGCTTGCCGGAAAAGGAGATGCGGTGCTTGTCATGGGTGCCCGTGATCCTGATCTGCCCCGGCTGGCGCGCGGTTTGGCGGCCCGGAACGCAGCATGAATGCGAGCGCTCCGATAATGCCACACAACAGCGTTCCCGTGTAAGCAAGAAGCGACAGGGCAAGCGCCTTGGCGGCGGGAATGCCCGCGGTTGACATCAGCAGGATCATTGTGCCTTCGCGCACGCCAAGTCCACCGGGTGTAATCGGAATGCCGGATACAGCCATCACGATCAGGCAAAGCGGATAGAAATCCAGGAATTGCACATGTTCCCCGATTGCCCTGGCAAAGCAGAAAGTGGCGGCGACGCCAACTGATTGCGCAAACACAGAAAGCAGGAAGCCATTCAGTACCAGCGAGGGGTGAGTCAGGCACAACCGGAATGCGTCATAGACTCTGCGTATTTTTGGTCCCACCTCAGCCATGTTTTCGGCTTTCCTTAGGAATCCGTATCGTTCAAACAGATCGTGTTTGAAGAAGACCAGAAATACAGAGGCGCCGAGCAGTATCAGCAGTATGAGGGCGAAGAAGATGACTCGTGTCGTAGGGTGTGAGAACGTGAGGTGGGGCGTGAGCAGCATGGCGATCACCGGCAGAATCAGCAGCGATGGCAGCCCAAGCAGGCGATCGATGAAGACAGAAAAGAAAAGCTCTGTTCTTCCATGCTGCGATTCGCGCGAGGTGTAGAAGCCGCGCACCAGATCGCCACCAACTGAACCAGGCATAAAGGAATTGAAGAATACGCCCATGAATGCAATCGAAAACAGTTTGCCCCATGTGAGTCGCACGTTCTGAGTGTTGAGTACAAGCTTCCAACGAACCGTGATACCGGCAATGGCTATGAAGTACATGATGAGGCCGGACAGTAGCCATGTCCATTTGTGGAATGCGCCACGAATGACCTGCCAGAGAAATCCAAGGCCGGATTGGGAAATCCGCCATGAATTCCACTGGATGGCTTCGTCTCCTGATCCAGCCACCAGCTTCAGTGTTCCCGAGGTGCACAGATGCCTTGGTGTTCCGTTCTTCTGAATGGTCTTCAGCGTGCTGGAATTGGTGATTGTCTCGGCGACGACCAGAAGGATGGAAGGACCGGAGGCGTCGGCATACGTTGCGCCCTCCATGGCCGATGCTCTCGCAGGCAGTTGGAAACTGATGCAGTAGGTGTGGGTGTTGATCCTGTAGAGGAGAAATAGGAGAATACTTATGCCAAGGCAGAATCTGAAGGCCAATCCCGCGTGTTTGGGCAGACGGCTCATGTGACCTCGCTACTCAGTTCAATTCGTGACAGCCTGGGCTGGTGTTGCATCACGCCACGCCGCCGATAGAACCTCTATTCCTTTCCGTACCTCCTCGGCAGTCACATCCGGATAAGGTTCGAGAACCAGCGGAAGGTCGTGCTTGATGAAGCGGCTGAATAGCTTGAAATCAATGTTTCCAGCCGGCGGCATCAAGTGATCCCTGACAGGTTTCAGGACATCGTGCACATGCATGCCGGCGAGAAATGGTTGCAGTCTTTCCAGCCAGCTGAGATGGCCGATGAACCCCAGATTCTGGCGGGTTTGGGCGTGACCCATATCATGCCAGTACCGGATGAGCGGCGATTTGAAGTGATCAAGCAGGCTCTGCATTTCCAACTCTGTGGGAACGGATTCCCAACCCGGAAGGTTTTCCAGAGCGAGGCTGACGCCGGCGTTCTGGAGAGAGGGCAGGAGAATCTCAAGGCCTTCGTAAAGATACTGAAGATGCTTCCTGGCAAGCTTGTCCCTCTTCATAAGGAGTTCCATCTTGATCCTGTCGTACTTCTCAGAGTACTGCTGACCGTCGCGGCAGAGTGCAACCAGCTTGCCGGTCATGTTCTTCATATCGACGTTGCCGGCATGCACAACTACAACCCGCGCCCCGACCTCTTTTGCTGTCATCACGGTATCCGTGATATACCGGATAGCCATTACCCTGACATCCTTGTCCAGGCTCGCCAGCGTAAAGAGTTCGGGAGAAGGGTAGGGCGCCAGCATGGGTACGGGGCAAAACGAGTGTACACTGGTCACGTTTATGGCGCCATCGGCAACCATCTTGCGGATGCCTGGCAGGAGGTCTGCCATAAGATCGTAGCCGAGCTCGACATTCCTGAGGCCTAGATCAAGGATTTCCCTGATCAATGTCTCGCCGGAAGAGTGGCGGCATGCGTTCCATCGGGTGGAGATGCCGAGGATCATGGTACTCCGGGTAAAAAAGCAAACTCCTGGGGATATTCCCGGGAGTTTGCGGATCTGCGTGTCGAATGAATCAAGCTAACGCGTAAAGGTACGCGATCTGGCTCTTGCGGCCTTGCGTCGTTTTTTCTCGCTGGGCTTCTCGTAATAACGATGCCCGCGGATTTCACGCATCATGCCTTCCTTGTCCATTATCTTCTTGAGCCGCTTGAGCGCTCTTTCGATTGGTTCGCCTTTTCTCAGTTTAACTTGGAGCACGGTACTTTGTCACTCTCCCTTCAAGTTGTTGCACTTCACCGAAATGCTGTTCTGAATCGCGAAGCCTAGTCGAACGGGCGGATCAAGTCAACCGCCAGCTTGCCAAAAAGTCAGGTATTATCGCTGGCCTGTCAGATGCCCGGGCCAATCCCGGTCTGCGCTTGAGAGGGCGCCATGCCAAGCCGCCTGTGCCTTTGAGAGAGCCTTTGAACGGTGAGAAATGCCGTTCTTTACCGAACTGCCCAACTCCGCAAATGTGAGATCGTAGCCTTCAGGCACAAACAACGGATCATATCCGAAACCGCCGGTGCCGCGTGGTTCGTGAATGATTCGACCTTCGCAGTAGCCCTCCACTACCTGTGCCATTCCCGCAGGACTGGATAGAGCCACCACGCAGCAGAACCTGGCTTTGCGATCCATCGCGTTCTTCATTTCTGCGAGCAACTTTGCATTGTTGGCGCGGTAGTCCACTGGTTCGCCTGCGTATCTGGCCGAATACACACCCGGTGCGCCGTTCAGGAAGTCAACTTCGAGCCCCGAGTCATCTGCGAGCGCCCATTCCCTTGTTGCGAGGGCGGTGATAACCGCTTTCTTGGTGGCGTTGCTGACGAAAGTGGCGCCGTCCTCGATAACCGGCGGCAGATTAGGATATGCGCTCAGATCGACAAGTTCGAGAGACCGGATATTGAGGATTGCCCTCATTTCCGTGAGTTTGTGCGGGTTACTGGTTGCAATTACGAGTTTCATAAAGCAGCCGTAGCGGCGGGCGCTGAATAGCCAGTCCACCTTCGCAACCGACCTCCGGTCAGTTGCCTACGGCGGACAGCCTTCGCTCCTCGCCCTGGCCGCCGTAGCCTTTGGCGAAGGCGGCTGCGCTCGTCGGAGAAGCTGGCCTGCCAGCCGTAGCGGCGGGCGCTGAATAGCCAGTCCACCTTCGCAACCGACCTCCGGTCAGTTGACTACGGCGGACAGCCTTCGCTCCTCACCCTGGCCGCCGTAGCCTTTGGCGAAGGCGGCTGCGCTCGTCGCGAAGGCTGGTGCTCGGGGGGGGATTTGAACCCCCAAGACCTTGCGGCCACCAGCCCCTCAAGCTGGCGTGTCTGCCAATTTCACCACCCGAGCTCATCCACAAACCTTGCACTCTATGTCAGGCATAGCGTCCTGATCAAGAAGCTTTTCATCTCAATGACCACGTTCTTTCCACTGCAACGCCCTGCCTGGCTGACGCAAGCCGGACCCCCTCACGGGCTTCTCGTCCGGTGCATCTGACAGCGCGCCGGTCAACTTGCATACAGTCTCATTGGTCTTAACCATGCCCTCGGCGCGGGCAGTTCGCTCGACGAACGAGGGATCGGACGCGAATCGTGCCTGCTGCAGCTGGAGGCGCCTGATCTTGATCTCCTCCAGCCGCTTCTGCTCAACGGCCTCAGCTTTCTGTCGCTGAAGACCCCTGTATTTCGAGTACTTCGGCAGAAACAGGCAGACCGCCGCCACCAGGCAAACCACGGCAATGAGTATCCAGGTTATTCTATAGACCGCAACCCAGATATTCACTGCTTTCACCGCCCCGCTGTTATATCACGCCGCCGTAAACCGCTTCATCACCGAGCAGCTCTTCTATCCTGAGGAGCTGATTGTACTTGCAGATACGATCCGTCCTGCACAGCGATCCGGTTTTGATCTGGCCGGCGTTGGTTGCAACGGCAATGTCCGCAATTGTCGAATCCTCGGTTTCCCCTGAACGATGACTTACAACGGATGTGTATCCGGCGCGTCCCGCCATCAGGATGGTGTCGAGCGTTTCCGTCAGTGTCCCGATCTGGTTCACCTTGATGAGAATCGAGTTTGCAGTTCCAGTTTCAATTCCCCTGCTGAGGAACTTGACGTTCGTCACGAACAGGTCGTCGCCGACGAGCTGGATCTTGCCGCCAAGCTTGTCGGTAAGCACCTTCCAGCCGGCCCAGTCGCCTTCCGCCAGGCCGTCTTCGATGCTGATGATCGGATACTTCTTAACCCAGTCACCATAGAACTCCGCCATCTCAGCGGCTGAACGCTTTGAACCGTCGCTCTTCTTGAACACGTATTTCTTTGATGCTGGATCATAGAATTCGCTGGCCGCCGGGTCGAGTGCTATGAAGATATCCTTGCCAGCCTTGTAGCCAGCCTTGGCAACGGCAATCATAATGACTTCCAGCGCTTCGGTATTGCTCTTCAGATTCGGGGCGAAGCCGCCTTCGTCACCGACCGCGGTGCTCAAGCCCTTGCCTTTCAGTACCGACTTGAGGGCATGAAAGACTTCCGTGCCCATTCGCAGCGCTTCAGAAAACGAAGAGGCACCTTTCGGCATGATCATGAATTCCTGGATGTCCACCGGCGCATCGGAGTGCGCGCCGCCGTTGAGGATGTTCATCATAGGGACGGGCAGGACTTTTGCATTGACGCCGCCGAGGTATCGGAACAAAGGCAGACCTGAGTATTCAGCACCTGCCTTTGCGGCCGCCAGTGAAACGGCAAGCATGGCGTTGGCGCCCAGTTTCTTCTTCGTGGGTGTGCCGTCCAGTTTGAGCATGACATTGTCGAGCCCGGCCTGATCCAGAACATCGAAACCAGTGAGCGCAGGCTGTATGGCGTTCTTGATGTTCTTTACCGCTTTCTGGACACCCTTGCCGTTGTAGCGGCTGGAATCACCGTCCCTGAGTTCCAAGGCTTCGTTCTCGCCAGTTGAGGCGCCGGATGGAACCGCAGCGCGCCCGAGTATTCCGCATTCCAGGATGACGTCAGCCTCCACGGTCGGATTGCCGCGCGAATCAAGAATCTCCCTGGCGTTTATATTTGCTATGCTGGACATGCCAATCTCCTTTCGTAGTTGTCTCTAAAAGTTCAATCAAGGCGCGGATGTTAGATCACGCCTTGTTTCATTTCAAGAAGCAAACTGTGTGTCTATGTCACATTTCTATTTGTGGGCGCTGGTCTTCTGCGGCCATGAAATCGCATCTTGCCTGACGCGAGTTGGCACGCCGGGTCCGAGTTCCAACGCAGAATGACATACGAGTGATGGATCCATCGCGATAGACGAATACTTCTTAATAATCTGCGAAAATCCGTGGATAGACTTTCCGTTGTATTGCATCGTACCTGCATAGCGGGAAGACCCCGTTATATCTGTAAGATTGTTTTCAGGTCGAGACATTGTTAGATTGTTCAACATGATGAACTTTGCATTCACAGCGATATTTGCGGCGATGACGGCTGTGTCAGTGCGGGTATGCATCGCCACGTCGGTGCCTGAGAAGTGGCGGGTTTACGAGATAGGGCCGGCCAACTTCGCCTACACGCTTGTATCCGTCTTCGCAGGTGCAGACGGTCGATCGGTAATGTCATTCAACAACCGTCGCGGCAGGACAACCTTTGTGAGAGTCGGCGAGTCACTGGGGCAGTACAGCGTGGAGGGTGTTCAATCAGTCACGTCCCGGGTATTCAATGCCTCCATCAATGCGTGGGAGAGGAAAGTGACCTGGACGGCCATTCTGAAGAAACCTGACGGTGACAGGTTGGAACTCGTGCAGGATAAACCAGCGCCTGGAACCGGATTGATGGCCACCGTGGTTGCGCTGGATACCGGAGAGCAGTGGGTGCTTGCCGGGCAGGACAGGATTTCCGTCGCAGGGACGAACGTGGACGTTGTCTCTTTGTCCTCCACGTCGATGGTGGTCACGGTTTGCGGTTCCACCACGACGATTGCTTCAATTTCCGAGGGTGAGAAAGCCTGGTTTGACCGCGAGCGCAGCCGGCTTCTGGATCTGGCGCGGCAGAAGCCGGAGCGGGTGCCGGCTACGAATCAAGTGGCGGAAGCAGCGCCGGATGTATTCCTGCCGCAACGAGCGCAGGCGCGGGTTCAGCCTCGTCGCGTGTTTGAAATAAAGAACCAGCCGCGGTTCTTTTTCGGAACGGAGTATTACATCCCAACCGGGTTCAGAGTCTCACCCGGCACAGTGGATCAAACTGGCCGAACGATTGTCCCGACGGTAGTATACCCTTCGGCCTTTGAGCGTCGCATCACCGGGATGAGCGTCAGGTAGTTCCTGTCGGGCCGAAAAACGTTGATCAGTGAATCCGAGGATTTCGCTCTTCGCTCTACTTCATCAGATGACTGCGCTGCATGAAGTAGTTCAGCCGTTTTTCCTGCGCCATCACGGTATCAGGTCCGTGGCCAGGATAGATTGCGGTTGTATCAGGCAGCTTTGCAAGTTTGGCAAGCGAAAGCGAGAGCACTCTGGCATCACCGCCGGGCAAATCGGTCCTGCCGACTGATCCCTCGAAAAGCGTATCGCCGGAAAACAAGATACGGTCACCAGGAAAATGGTAGCAGACACCTCCTGGAGTATGGCCCGGAGTCAGTATTATCTTGTAGAGCATGCCGCCGTCCGTCCACGACTGCCCGTCGTCGATAACACGGTCCACTTTTTCTGGACGGCGCGGTGTAGGGTAGAGGGGCAGCATTGAATTTCTGTAGTCGAAGGCCCATTCGAGATCATTGTTGTGAATGGAGACCGGGGCAGGGCACACGTCGCACATGTCAGCCAGTGCGCTTATGTGGTCGAAATGCCCGTGGGTGAGCAGGTAGGCGGCTACGGAAAGGTTATTCGCTTTCAGGAATGACAGGATCTTTTCCGCATCGTAGCCGGGATCGATGACGATGGCTTCATCGGTTTTGTCCCAGACCACGAAACAATTGGCGTCAATGGGTCCGACCTCGATGGTATGTATATTCATGTTGTTTCCTCTCGCTAGCTTCACATAGGACGCAGGTTAATAGGCTGAAGGCTGAAGACTGTTAGGAAATTCGCATCATTCTGCATAACCAGACACTGCTCGAAAAGATTCTACCGACCGAATATCCAACAGCCAAATCCAATATCCAAGGTATGAATAATCCAGGAACATTACGAAGTATCGGGCAACTGGCGCGCATCTTGAGTGACAAGTTCCGATGGTCGGTTGGACATTCCTTGCTGGTTGTTGGATATTCAGATCTTCAAGGCCGAGAATACCTTTTCGAGCAACGTCTAATTAGACTCGATGTCATTTACGATAGTCTCTGGTTATTGAATTCGTGTTTTGCCTTCAGCCTCCAGTCTAAACCGCTACAGCCTTGGCGGCCCTACGGGACGCCAGTTGTTTCCTCTCTTCTTGAGCGAAAGAAGCCCTGCAGTATTGACTGGCAGTCGTTCCGGAGAATTCCCTCAGTGACTTCAACCCTGTGGTTGAGTTCCGGATTGTCGAGAATGTTGAAGAGCGATACGGCACCACCCCGTTTCGGGTCCCGCGCGCCAAAGACCACCCTTGTCACGCGGGCCAGGACAATTGCGCCTGCGCACATCACGCACGGTTCCTTGGTGACATACACGGTGGTTCCGGTAAGACGCCAGTCGCCGATCGCGGCGGCAGCCTGGGTGAGCGCGATCATCTCGGCGTGGGCTGTGGCATCGTGAAGGAGTTCGGTCTGATTGTGTGCCTTGCCTATGATTTTGCCTTGGTGGACAATGATCGCGCCCACCGGCACTTCTCCCTCATCAGCGGCCGCAACAGCTTCCTTCAAGGCCATCCGCATATAGTCTTCATCGGTCATAGATATGGTTTCAAACTTCATCGTAGCTGACCAAAAACGGCGTTTCGCGACGAATGTTGCGGTGCAGAATAGCGACAATCGTCGCAAAAATACACAGAATTGTTACCGCCGATAATAGCCATTTCCCATACGCGTCGGATTCTGTACCATCGAGCGAGTTATGGTTCCAGCAAAAGCAAATAGGATGAGGAGAGCAAAATCAAATACGTGAAACGTGCTATTCCTCTCATAGTAGTTGTCCTGCTGGCGGGACCGCTCACCTGGATGCATGCCGCGCCTGCCCAGTCCTTGCCAACTCTCGCCGACAGCGTCGGGATCGCGTTCTCTGTGCGCGGTGGCAAAGTGCAGGTGAAGTCGCTGCAGGCATGGGATATGTCGGCATTAAGTCTCAGCCCGCTGAAGTAGCTGAGAAGTGTCTCTTACCATTGCGACAAAGGCACCAACGGTGGCGGCGGCAGCGCGATGGTGGTGCCGAGTGGTGTGAACAGGACGGCAATGCGGGTGGTGGTGGTGCCGGGGAGATGGATGGTGAGTTGTTGGACTTCTTTGTTCTCGCCCTGGCCGGCGGGATTCGGCGAGGTCGGCAAAGGCCCGGCGTTGCCTGCGGTGAACCTGGCGCCTGCGGGGCTGAGAATCCTGGCGCTTAGCTGGACTGGTAGCGATTTGCCGAGGTATGAGGTGAGCGTGGCGGTGGCGCAGTCGGCGCTGAGTTTGATCGCGGAGCGCGTGTGGAAGAACCACCAGATGTCGGCAGGTTTTTCCCTGGTCGTGATTTCGTCCTGGACAAGAACGTTACGGCCATTGAGCAGCACGATGCCGCGTTTGACGCTCCTGGCGTGTCTGGCGTAGGCGGCGGTGAGGTCGGCGACGGCAATGCCTGCTTGTTGCGCAGGCTTGAATTTGACGACAGGTGCTTCGGCATGCGGTTCCTGGTCGGGACCCGCGTCCGGATTGATGACGAGGGTGTTATGGCTCTCGGCGCGCAACCTGTAGTAGGTCCAGCGTTTGCCGCCGAAGTAGCCGGGCATGTTGTAGTTGTCGCCGCCGATGTCGACACCCCAGCGAACACCGAGGGAGTCGAGGACAAAGCTGCCGATATCGAGGTGGCTGTGGTTGGCTTTGTTGTCGCCGGCTTTGAAGCCGACGTAGGTGGTGTGCGGGTCGTTCCACGAACCGCGCATGGAGACGGCTTCGACATGACGGAAGTATTTGTCGAGCGGTAGCACAGGCGTCGGCACAGCGGTGAGCTTGGCGTTGTACCAGAGCAGGTCGAGCGGTTGCGGATGGATGCGTGTAAGTTCGTAGGCAGCGTATTCAGGACGGTGAAATTTCGAGGCGAACCAGAACAGGGTGGCGCTTTTGATTCTTTTTTCGTGGCAATCGGCGAAATTGAAAGCTTGGCCGGCGGGGCCCGTCATGTAGATGGGAAACAGACCGGTTTCAGAGAAGCCACGGATGGCAGAGAGGCCGAAATCGGAGCCGAGCGCGGATTCGAGGGTGGCGATCATGGCGACATTGTACATGGAGGCGTAGCTCCAGTAACCGGGACCTTCGGGCCAACCGCCGTCGGGGCCGAACTCGGCCATTGCCAGCGGGACTGATTTTAGAGCGCTGGAAACAATCTCGGTGGCGAGTTTGGGCGATTCGTCGCCAATGGCGAGGGCGCCGGTGATGATGCCGCCGTTGCAGACCTGGTTCCAGTTGTGATGCCAGGTGCTCCACCAGCGGTTGCCGCGATAGGCGCGCAGGGCCTGGTTGAGTCCTTTTTCGATGATGGCGTTGCGGAGCGTGGTGCGTTGTCCTGGCGTCCAGACATCGTACAGCCAGTCGTAACCGATGGCGAAGGCGTGTGTCATCTCGGCGGTATCAAGGAAATGTGAGGGGTTCCAGTCTTTGAAATTGGCGGCGGCTTCGAGTTCCCGCCAGGCGCGGTCGGCATATTTGCGGTCGCCGTCGGTGCGGTACATCCATGCCAGAAGTTGAACACGATTGAGGACGTTACGACAGGTAGCGAGGAGGCGTTTACCGTCGGGGATTTCGTAGCGCGAGACTGGTGCGGTCATGAGTTTGTCGGCTTGCCAGCGGAGGTCGGCCTGCCATTTCATCAATTGCGCGTCGGAGGCGAGGCGTTGTTTCATCGCGGCGAACTGTTGTCTGGAGGCGTAGAGACGCGGGTGTTCGCGCTTCAATGTTGAAAGTGGATTGGCGGCTTGTTGCGCGCAGGCGCAGATCGCCGCAGACAGGATGATGCCGGATAGAAGTAATTGGAACTTATTCACGGGGCGGCATGGTAACAGCACGTGTAGCCTTGCACAATGGCTTTGGCGCATGTCTTTGGCGCATGCGGTGAAGGAACGATGCAAATTGAGCAGAAGAATGGGAGCATGTAATGGAAGAGACTCAAGGTCGCTGGTCTATTGATGGCCTGGGTTTGCGTTAGGGCCGAAGAGAAACTCAACCTGCGAATTGCTGACGCCCCTATGGTTAGTTTGGTCATGTTAGGAATGATGATGACTTCGACGTGCCGCTGCGGGCTGTTCTTTCTCAAGACTCGCACGTGCGTGGATGGATCTCTTTGTCACCTGGCGCTGAGTTCGAGAAAGCGGCTTGGAGAGAAGCCGTGGACCGCCTTGAAGGCGCGTGAGAAGGTGTACGCGTCCGGGTAGTGCAACTGGTCGGCAAGCTGCTTGACCATGCCGCCACGGCTCCGCAGTATGTCAGCCGCGCGGTTCATCTTCAGGCGCAGGAGAAACTGGTACGGGCTGCTGTGGTCGTAGCGCCGAAACAGCCGACAGAGATAAGCGGCGTCAACGTGGCATCGCGTAGCTGTCTCTTCCAGTGTGCGCAGTGTCATGAACTGCGCTTCGATCAGTTGCCGGCATCGCAGGTAGGTTGAGAAAGCCGGTGACTGGTTCGAGCCGTACTGAATCGTGTTTGCCTCGATTGACCGGATGAGATACTCAAGCAGTATGGCGCATAGTCGCGGCGCATGTGGGGTCGTCTGCAAGCCCTTCTCGATGAGGGTGTCGAGGGTTTCGCGGATGTCCGTCGGGGTGGAAACCATGGTAACCGCGCCCGGCCATAATCCGGCCTCCCGCAAGAGGCGCTCGCTCTTGTGCCCGGTAAAATCCACGAAGTACTTCAGGAGGCACTTCTTGGCATCGGTCCGGATGTCGTGCGCCACGCCGGGGCCATAGCTGAACACAGTGCCGGGCATCAGCTTGTACGTGCGGTCCTGTAGAACGAGAACACCTTCGCCCTGGGCGACATACTCTATGCCCAGATAAGGAAATCCCTTGCGCTGCGTCATGTACTCGGGTGTGCACCGCTCCCAGCCGCCGCTGATGACGGTCAGCTCATTCTTCAGCGTCGGCTGTAGATCCAGGTAGAACCGGCGCGCAGTCGCGATCTGCGCGGAAAAGTAGGCCGGCTGTCTTGTTGCATTCATGACCATCCGGGTACTATCGGAGACACCGTCCGTGAAGTCAAGAATTGACATGCATTGGACAAGATTGTCTATTGTGCATTAGATGAATCAGTAATACTGTGACCGCTCATCGAACAACACAGAACAGTTTATGTTATGTCGGTCGAAAGTAACAAAGGAGAAGAATAGCAATGAAGAAGACAGCAGCAAAGGCCGGGTACAGTTCAGACACCGGAAAGAATGACCTGATAGTCGTCGCCGGCGCCGGCGGTTTTATCGGCGGCGCTCTGGTGCGCTACTGGAAGAACAAGGGTTTCACCAACATCCGCGCAGTGGATAAGAAGCCGCTGCCGCAGTGGTACCAGCGCGTGGATGGGGTGGAGTGCCTGTGCATGGACCTGACCGACGAAGCCAATTGCAAGCGCGCGGTTTGCGGAGCGAAGGAAGTATACAATCTTGCGGCGGACATGGGCGGCATGGGGTTCATCGAGCGGTTCAGGATCATGTGCCTGCGCAGCATCCTGATCAATACCAACCTCATCGAGGCCGCATACAATGCAGGCGTCGACAGGTACTTCTTCTCGTCGTCGGCGTGCGCCTACAACGTCAAGCTTCAGGAAGACCCGCACTGCCGTGCGCTGAAGGAATCCGATGCGTATCCGGCCTATGCGGAGCGCGGCTACGGATGGGAGAAACTGGTGTCGGAAATGTTCTGCCAGGAATACTGGGCCGAGCGCAAGATGAAGACCTTCATTGCGCGGTTCCACAACGTTTACGGGCCGTGGGGCACCTGGGATGGCGGCCGCGAAAAAGCGCCGGCGGCTTTGTGCCGCAAGGTTATAGAAGCCAGGCACGAGGGCGGCGGAACGCTTGAGGTCTGGGGCGACGGAACGCAAACCCGTAGCTTTATGTTTATCGACGACTGTGTGTACGGCATCGACCGGATCATGCATTGCGACGAGCTGATCGCGACACCGATCAACCTGGGCACAAGCGAACTGATTTCGATCACTGATCTCGCCAGCCTGGCTGAGAAGATCGGCGGTTTGAAGCTCAAGCGTGTTTACAAGCTCGATGCGCCAAAGGGCGTCGCCGGACGGAACAGCGACAATACGTTCATCAAGCAGGTCCTCGGCTGGGAGCCAGGCACGCCGATCCGCAAGGGACTCGCGACGACCTTCAAGTGGATCGACAAGCAGTACACGGATCGCAAGGCCGGCAGGAAGACGGTGGAAGACCACATCTAGGCCATGTCAGCAAAAACAAAACAAATCACAGACGTGATCGGTGATTTCCCGTATCGCCTCGCCCTGGCTGGCGGCTGGATTGATCAGCCTTTTGTGTCGGCGCTCAATCCCAGGCCGCCGGGGTCGATGGTGGTAGTCGGCGTGGAACCGGATTTCCTCTGGATGGACCGCTGCGGGATCGCCACGAGCACGCGGCGCATTGCACTGCAGCGCTGGGGTTGCCTGCCGGATCGCGACCCGGGGGTACTGGCGGAGGAACTATACGAGGCGGAGAATAAGGGCCGCCCTGATCCTTCCGGTTCTCAGGATATGATCGGCCTTATCTTCCCCGGCGTCAACCGGTTGGACTATGATGTTAAGCACAAGGGCGGGTTTTTTCCTGTTCACATCGAATCCAACCATGACGTCCGGGTTGCCCGTTGGCTGGAGGGCGTGATCCATGTGCTTCCTATTGCGCCCCGGCCCGATGGGTACAGTCCGCTTGGCGTGAAGAATCTCGCCCCTGAATGGATTGCCAAACTGAGCCGGTCAGGCAGGAATTGCTTCGATGCCATCATTGCCAGGGACGTCAAGGCGCTGGGCCGGTCGATGAATCTCTGCATGCAATGCTGGGAAACGCTGATGCCGAACATCGTGCGGCATCCAACCATCAAGACGGACCTTGTGGCGATCATGAAGCACTACCAGTCGCTGTATCCGGGAGCTATGTATTCCGGTTGTGGCGGCGGATATCTTTATGTTGCGTCCGAGAAACCTGTTCCCGGCGCGTTTCATGTTCGAGTCCGCCTGGCCAGTAAGGGGAAAAGATGAAGCGTATCTTCGTTTCAGGCAGTTTCGACGACCTCCGCTCCGGGCATATCCGGTTCCTGGAGGAGGCATCCAAATTCGGGGACCTGCAGGTCCTGCTCTGGTCTGACAAGCTATACAGGGCCGTGGAAGGCAAAGATGTCAAGTTCCCGCAGGCCGAGCGGCAGTACCTGGTCGAGTCAATCCGCTATGTGAAGAGCGTGACAGTTGCGGATGTCGACCGGCCTGCGCTTGATGGGAGCAAGCCCGACCTGTGGGTATCCTGCGAGCAGCGCGATACGCCTGCACGGAGAAACTTCTGCCGGGAGAACGGGCTGGCTTACCGCGTTCTGACGAAACATGACTGCGCCGGGCTTCCGGAACCGGCACCGGCTCAGTCTGCGTCCGGGCGCAAGAAGGTGCTTGTGACCGGGTGCTACGACTGGTTTCACTCCGGCCACGTCAGGTTCTGCGAGGAGGTTTCGCAATTGGGCGACCTGTACGTGGTTGTCGGAAGCGATGCCAATGTCGAACTGCTCAAAGGGCCGGGTCACCCGCTGTTCAAGCAGGAAGAGCGTCGCTATGTGGTTGGCTCCATCCGCTACGTCAAGCAGTGCCTGATCTCGACCGGAAGCGGCTGGATGGATGCCGAACCCGAGGTCTACAGGCTGAAACCTGACATTTACGCGGTCAACGAGGATGGCGATAAGCCGGAGAAGCGCGAGTTCTGCCGGGCCCACGGCCTCGAATACGCGGTTCTCAAGCGCACGCCGAAGGAAGGTCTGACGCGACGGACCAGCACCAATCTGCGCGGATTCTAGTGTGGGAAACTGGTCTCGATCATCGTCCGCATAAGGGCTACCACTCGATACACTGCCAGCATTGTTCGGCTGACGACCATATCTACCGCCTGAGATATCCCGATTCGGCAGCGCGGTCTTCCGGGACGGGGCAACGCCTTTGTCGTAACGCGTGGGAAAGTATTCAGGATCCGGATTCTGATTGCTAAGACACAGTCAACACCATCTCTTCTTTAGGTTCGATTTCTGACAACGGCCGGTATAACCGCGGTCTTGAATCTTTGATCGTCGGATGTCACCCCGACCGCGACAGAAGACGACTGGAATGAACGCCCGAGGTGCTCCCTGATATTGTCATGAAATCCAAGTTGCCAGCGACGGCTAATGTGATACTGTGACTGCCCGTTTGAGATTTCGAACAGAAGGATGAGCCAGTGGTGAACTACAGAGGTGTGCTGCAGCACAGAAAACGTGGTAAACAAAAGCGGTCAGGACTTCCTTGGTATGTCCTGGCTGGCGCGGCTATCGTTGTGGTCATGATATCGGGTGTATTCTTGTTCCGGTCATGGCATCATGATTCTGAACCGACCGAGGTGAAGCCCGTCGTTCCCGAGGTGCCTGCTGTTTCAGCACCGGTCCCGCCGTTCCGCGCCATGGTATACCCCACGCCCCAGGCCAATCTTCTCGCCAGCAACGGCGTGGGAGTCTTGCAGCCGACGGCGTCCGGCCGACCGGAATCGGGTGGATTCGGATCGGTCAGAGTCGGCAGGTTTCATGAAGGAATTGATATCGCCGCCACAAAGCGGGACCGTGCCGGTCGCCCGTTGGATCAGGTCCGCGCCGTTGCAAGGGGCACCGTGGGCTATATCAATCGCGTTGCCGGCAACTCCAACTATGGAATCTATGTTGCGCTTGTCCACGACGATCCGATGGGCCCGGTGTACACTCTCTATGCACACCTGTCCGAAGTGGCTTCAGGCTTGAGCATTGGCAAGCAGATTGATGCCGGTACGGTGCTTGGAACAATGGGCAACACGCCCGTATCCATAATACCGAGGACACGCGGTCACCTGCATTTCGAGATCGGTTTGCTTTCCAATTCCCGTTTCCAGGAATGGTTTCGCAGGCAGCGGCTTAAGCCTGACCACGGCGTATACAATGGGTGGAATCTCATGGGGATCAATCCGCTGGTCGTCTTCGCCGCATATCATCGCGATCCAGATTCCAGCTTTTTGGACATTCTCAAGAGCATTCCGCAGGCATTCGAAATGGTGGTGGCAACATCAAAGCAGCTGGATTTCTTCAGGCGTTACCCGCAACTCTGGGAGGGCGATGAATACGACGGTGGGCCCATGGTGATAGCTTGCTCGGAGAACGGTATTCCGCTTTCCGGCCGCAATGCCAGCGCGGACGAAAAGAAGAGCCTGGCCAGGAGCAAAGCCATTGTGTTGAAAGCCGACGGGACAGTGCTTGGGACCAACGGCGATCATCTCGTCGAGCGGGAAGGCAGGGGAGGATGGCGGCCTGGTTCCCACTCGCAGCAGTGGCTGGAAATCCTGACCTATTGATACTGTTTACCCTCGCTGCCTTCCTTGCCGGTGGCCGGCATCGCGTTCTCGACTACTTGGTTGCGCCTGCGGCCGGCTTCTTCGGATGTTGCTTCTCGTAGTTAGCAATCATCTGTTTCAGGCTTTCCACGTACTTCGGCGCTCCACCTTTCTGATAGCCTGTTGTTTCGACCAGATCTCCTTCCGGCGAAAGAACGACGACAGTGGGATAACCCTGGACGCCGTATTTGTTGGCCAACTTGGCATTCTGGGCCTTCACTGTCTTGCTCTGAATCTTCTGCTGTGGGAAATCCACCAGTACGCAAACCAGCTTCCCCTTTGCGAATGTCTTGAACTCGGCCTGGCTGAAGACTTCTTTGTCGAGTTTCATGCACCAGCCGCACCAGTCGGAACCGCTGAAATCAAGCAGCATATACATGCCGGATTTGCTTGCTTGCGCTGATGCCTTCGCGAAGTCAGTTTCCCATTCGGCTGCCCCCGCCTTCACGCCAAATGCCGCCACGATCGCAATGCATAACCCCATCAATATACTCTTCTTCATAACGATTCCTTTCCTGATTCCTCTATTTCCTCTTCATTCCGCGAAACCATTTTGTCTATTCATCGGAGGCTGTGATTGTGATCGAGGTCAGCTTGTCGGATTTACCGGCAATTATTGAGATTGTTTTCTTGCCCTTCTTGTATGCGGACATCAGTTGCTCGCCCTGTTCCATGGTCATTTCCGAGGTCCAGCCGCTGCCGGTGAGCTTGCCCTTGTAGAAGCTCATTACCTTTGCGGCTGCGTCTTTGGTCTGAAGTGTGAGAACAGAACCGTTCGGAACAGAGGCCGAGGCGAGGATGGAGGCGCCGGCATACACAGGCACATCCTTCGGGAAGTTCTCCGGAACTTTGGCGTTACCCCCGGATGCAAAGGTGGACTTTCCGTCTTTGGTTTCAATCGTAACCTTATCGCCGGATATATTTACCTTGCCTTTGACTCCATCTTTAGCCATCGCAGCTTCGGCCATCTTCTCCGCAATCCTCTCGCCGGATCGCTTGCCGCAACCAGCAACCATGATAACGCAAACACTCAGCAGGACCGCTACCAACATTTTCATGCCTGGCTCCCTTCGTTTTGTTTTACGTTTGAGGATACTACAACAAGTGGCAGCTGATGTCGAAGGAATCCTTGTGATTGTTGCCGTCAGTGGCTAATAAGAGGCATGCGACAAAACTGGTGGATGAATTGGAAGACGGGAAGAATCGTGCTGGTGCACGAGTTCGAGCAGGATATAAGAAATCCCGACACCGCGAGACTCCTTTCCGTTCCAAGGAGTGTGGCGAGCGAATTTGCCCGTTATGCACAAGGCGCGAACAAGAACAAGTTTGTGCGCTGGCTCATGAAGCGTGCCCCACTGATGCGTATTTGCAGTGATGGAACTTATGTCGAATTCGAATATGCATACACAAGCGACAGGAATCCGTATGCCGCTGTGGTCCAATGGGTGGAGGAGTGCGGCTCCACGGATCTCTCACTGAGAATTGTCAACCTGCAGACTGGCAGGAGGGTTGCAGAATCCGCGGACAAATTCATTCAGAGGGATACATAGAAGAGGCAGGCCGCAGCTGTTTTCCGAGAGCTGATTCCACAAATCCTGCGCATGCCTTGTCAAATGTGACTATTTCGCCTGCTTGAAACGCCGCACA
>Ga0247841_10000290_pt1 | contig 135040 bp, 143 predicted proteins | sample LaCruzMarch2015__2_FD_192410 | JGI IMG/M metagenome (GOLD analysis project Ga0247841, IMG submission 192410) | Freshwater microbial communities from meromictic Lake La Cruz, Castile-La Mancha, Spain - LaCruzMarch2015_18m | ecosystem: Environmental > Aquatic > Freshwater > Lake | place: Spain...
TTCGACTTCGCGCCTGTTGGCGCTTCGCTCAGAGTTCTCGACTCTTGTGCAAATAAGACTCGGCCTATCTTTCAAGTAGCCCATGCGAGTAGCCATGCTGTTGCAGGGCTAGATACCTCAGTTGGGTTAGTGAGGGGCTCTGTGGCTCGACGCCACAGAGTTCTCAATTCTTGTGTCCCGCCCAAGGCGGGATGTACATTACGTTGTTTCGCAAAGCGAAACTAATTTCGGGTGCGCCCACCAAGAATCGAACTTGGAACCTTAGGATTAAGAGTCCTCTGCTCTACCAATTGAGCTATGGGCGCTCAGCTTCACTATACGTTATTATCCCAGAACCTTATTGAGAAAGTATAAAGGATGTAGAATTTTTACTCCAAATAGGCACTTTCATCAAGCGTTTGCTACTAAAGCGCCCGCTCTCCGGCGGGCGCTTTTAAGCGATAAATCTTTTATTTGACGATTTCGACCAAGCTTACTTTCAAAACTTGTGCGATATTTCTCAAAGTTTTCAAGGTTGGATTATCATTGTCTCCCGATTCAATCTTGGAGATTGTGATATTAGAAACTTCCGCTCTGCTGGCCAAATCCGCTTGCGACATATGTTTTTCCTGTCGGAAAGCGCGAATTCTTTTTGCGAATGGTTGTAAGGGTTTTTTTGCCATATTGGTAATGAAATTATAAATAAATAGCATAAACTATGTTAATGTCTTTTTTAAAGCGTGTCAACGAACTTAGACACACCAAAAGATAACTATTCAGTACAACTTTGCGCTATTTTTGCATTGCTTTTTCTCTTAACTCTTTCGGCATTTTCTCTATAGCATAACGAAGCGCCGTTCTTGGCATCGACGCTTTATTTTTAATAACATAATCAAATACTTCCCTCTGATGTGCTTGGCTTGCCACTTTTAACATCCAACCGTAGCCCTTTTGCACCATGTCCTCCCCGTCTAAAAGTAAAATATCAGAAATTTCAAAGATATCACGTAGAAACTTTCCGCGCTTGGCAGGAATAATAAGAGACACGGCCGCGGCGCGGCGCATCCAAAGATTTTTTGATTTCGCCCACTTTTTTAAATTCAACAAATAATCCGGGTACATTTCCACAAACGCACCAACCGTATGATTGCAAAAAGTATCGCACGAAGCCCAGTTGGTAACATAATTATTTACCCATTTTTCAAACACTCTAAAATCTTTTTCCTCGTAGTCCTTGCGAACCACATAAGACCAGTTACAGGCAATAAATGTTTCCTCCATGTAACCTGACTGCCACAGCTCCTCGCATAAATCAAAAACTTCTGTCTTCCTTTTGTTCTTAATTTCTTTAAAATACTCCCTTCCGATTTTGCCAACAACCGCTGTCTTTACTCCGTAAAGTTTTATTTTATTTTTGAAAAATCTTTGTCCGCTTTCTTTTGTTTTTAAGTCGGCATTCTTTTTTAATTGTCGTCTAATTTTCGCAACAACCTCACTCACACCTTGGCCACAATTACGACATAGTTTTTACCATACTTTTTGGCGCATTTTGGACAAGTGGTGTACCACATATATGTTTTGTTAACGACAACACCTTTGCCTTTTGTGTAACTCTCAAAATCCTTCATCCAAATTCCAGTGTCCTTGAAATTGCCTTCATATACCTTACACAAGAACTTTCCACTCATCGTCGTGTTTTCCGCACCGGCAATTTCATTATCTACCGCCACATATAAATCCATATTCCATTTTGAGGTATGCTCTGAGAGAATTATTCCTTCTGACATCTTTGTTCCCGCTTCATCAATTTTTTTAACTAGTCGCGTCATAACTGAACCAAAATTTATCGGCATATAAAACAAAGTAAATACTTTGTCTTTGATGAATTTCTTATTCCCCCATTCGACTATTTTACCGTCCCAGAGCGCGGGGTTGAATTCTGGACAGCATTGTGGTTGTTGTGAGTTGTTCATATGGTCATAATAATTTGTTTTTGCGTAATATTCAAAGTCAAATATTTCGTGACTTGGATATTTCACCTATAATCCGCAACGCGTCTTAAGAGCCGCAAGGTCATCCGCGGTGAGCTTTTCGTTCGTGCTTTCATTTAGCTCGTACATAATCGCCTTTGGATCTGAAACATGTTCTAACCCCAAAGCGTGGCCTAACTCATGCGCCAACACCCGCACCAACCTTGCATTCGTATCGAACTGGTAAATATCTATCTCCTCCCCGCTTGCATCGCTTTTATAAACACCTTCTTCAAATTCCGCGCTGTTTGCTTTACCGATTTCATTAAACTGATCCACTTTTAAATTTAATTCGACAACAAGACGATTCAGAGAAATCACGAGTGCGTTAACATTCACAACTTCCGTATTGAGTTTCGTCTCTATAGCTTTAATTGCCACGGCTTCCGCAGACAAAGATGCCTTCTCCGCATTCAGCTGATCATAAGTATCACGTGGCGCACCGCCGCGTTTATTCCAATCAGCCACTGCTGTTTCATACGTGTTCTCACGGGTCTGATATGCCGCTACTCGAGTATCATACGTAGACTGCTGTCTTGTATATTCAGCGTGCATTGCATCATATTTTGATTTGAGATTATTATACGAAGCTTTATCATTGCCGACAGTAATACCAAGTGTCTTCAACTTGTCCGTTGCTTCTTGCCGCAAATCGTATACCAGATTAATTTTTAGATTTCCATTCGGCACATATTCAAACAAATTTTTTCCAGCGGGATCTTCCCATATCTTTTCAGCTTTAGCGGCTGCGTTTAAAAAACCATCTTTTGATATGCCAAATCGAGAATCAAATATTCCAATAGAATATTTAATAGACGATGAACAAGGAGAAAGATGCTTCTCAAATCTTGTAGAAAAACGCTCAATTTTGCCACGAAATATAAAAATTGTGGCCCCAATTACCGCTAAAATAAAAATTGTTGCGAGAGCTCGTTTCGTAAGATGCATATGTATACTACCAACTTCCACCGCCGCCACCTCCACCGCCGCCACCAGACGAACCGCCACCACCAGAACCACCAGAACCACTGCTCCAAGAAGACCCGGAAGAAGACGCTATTGCTGATTTAACAGATGTTTGTATGGAATCAAAAGATCCGACAAAAGCAACCGTAGAAAATGCGCCTGTCGTGCCCCCGTCGTACCACGAAGGATTTACAGTATATAATCCCTCAAACTCACTTGCCCACTTTTTTTCTAAACCAAAAACCATCGCAAAAGGCAGAAGTTTCTCAAAAAGTTCAGGGGTCTTGGCTGGAGCATTGGCAAAAGCAATACGATCCGCCTCAGCAACTTGTATGTACTGCTTAAGTCCAAGAAATCTGCGTTCAGCTTCAAATCCCTTCTCTGTAAGACGAACCAATGCGTTTCTAAAGAAGGGGGTTATTAGAGCGATCAAAACGAGACTTGTGGAAAAAATGAATCCCGCCCAATTCCCAATAAGAAACCAAATAAATACTCCCGGATTAACAGCAAGAAATAAAAATACAAAAATTTGGCCGAAAGACGAACTAAAAGAATTCACTGGAAGATTTTTCACCAGATTTTTATTACTCACATAATCCCGTGTCACGAGCCGGGAAGCCGCAGAACTCATGGCCAACGAGAATTGAGTTGTTTCCGTGATCCCAAAACTCGATTCACATATGTTACCCAGCATTTTAACTACTATTTTTTCACTTTCCGTCATATCGGGGGTAACATCTTTTAGGTTCGTAAAACAAAATTCTCCGTCTTTGTTTTCTATTTTTACATATCCACGTATCGCAAACCAAATAATTAACGCTGAAAGGGCCTTGTTGTCTAATTTTTTATTAACCAAAAGCCCTACTTCGAGGGGTGTAAACTCTCCGGCATCATACTCGGCAACAATTGTGTTTTTTCGGAAAAATTTGGAACGACTTCTTAGATACACAAACTTCTTCCGAAACCACAAAGCCACAACAACCAGTGGCAAAGGAAAGAACCAGAAGCGCGATAAATAATTTAAGAAAAAATCCTCATTGGTAGGTGCCACAACAAGACCCTTAGGAAAACCAACAGCAATCGTCACTTGATTATAAGGAAGAATCTCATAACCGGCATTAACAGAATACTTAACAACATTATCTATTGCGTAAAACAAACCACATTTATCAGTACTCCCCTTGATACCGCAATATTCGGCCGTTTTTATTTCGCTTGGCGAAACTTTCTTTGGCAAGAAAATATCCGCTGAAACAGAGTAAATAGGAATCTCCCACACATCACCGGTTAGATTCCAATAAAATTCATCATAATTATTATAATATCCAATCGAACGCTTAATCGTGTAAAAAATCTTGTAAGTATGCTTTCCCGTTATTTCCACGTCAGGATTACCTATTTTTATTTCTACCGGATCCTTAGAAGTAATACTATAATCGTACGAAGCGCCAGATTCATCTTTCACGCCACTTACTTGTATATCAGTGTGGTCGGGCTCCCTTTTGGCAACAAAACCAAGTGGAATAGTACGATATATTCCATGCTTACTCTGATTGGCAAAATCATATTCTATTGTTTCAGTAACAGATACAGTGGCATCAGTATTGATTACGGCCTCAATGTACATACTATCGATATGTTCTTTTTGTGTAGAAACGACCGGCATTTGATCCGCAATAACACTCTCTGTAGAGCCCTTCACGCATGTGGGAAATGAAAATATAACAAGAAATAATGGCAACAATAAATATGTATATTTTTTCACACGTGTAATCATGTACATATAATACCAGTAAAATTGAGGCGAAGAAAATCTTTGCCATTTATACAGTAATAAAGCGGAGAGCCGTTTTCTAATCAATAGCTTGGAAACGGTTTTGTGGTGTTTTTAGATCTAATCCGAGGTGCAATCGTTCGTTGTTATAGTACGGAAGATATTCATTTATTGCCTTCTGATAATTCTTCACTGAGGGATAAACACGGTTAAGACACTCCTCCTGCAGTGTCCGATTGAATCGTTCCAGATGTGCATTGTCGTTAGGTTTTCGTACTCTGATATGTCTGTGTGGCAGTTTGATGTTCTCGCTGAAATACACTGAGAATTCCGGTCCGTGATCGGACTGCAGTGTGGAGAATTTAAACGGAGATATTCTCTGTGCCTCTTTTACAAATCCTATAGTTTTATGTGTATTCATTCGTTCTACTGTTTTCGCATAAGCCCACCTCGAATACACATCAATCAGCGTATACACGTAGAACCGAAACACCGGTCTTGGAACAATGTGAATGGTGTCTATTTCAACCAGAGAGCCTGCTTCTGAAGCTAAAGGACGCTCTCCTGATTGATGCCATCTTTTCCAAGGACTTCTTTCTTTCAATAGATGTCTGCGTTTTAGCGTGCGTTTCACACTGCTTAAACTCACGAAGATTCCTTGGTTAATTAGTTCTTGATGCACCACCTCTGCACACCTGTTTCTTTTTAATCTTTGTTCCACTATTTTCTCAACTATTTCATCACTTAGTTCGTTTGGGTGATGCAAAGGTTTTGAACTATTGGTGGGTATCCAGAGACCACCATACAGTTCCGCTTTCTTCACCCACTTGGACAATGTTCCTATGGGGTATCCAGTGTGATTTGCTACCTTCCGATAACTCCAACCGCTTCTGATTAATTTAACCGCGTCCATTCTGATACGCGGCATCTTTGGGTTTGATGTGTATGGCATATACATAGCTTGGGTGTTTCCAAGCTATTGAACCATTACGGAGAGCTTGACTTTCTTATTTTTATATACTATAATTTTCAGCTATTCTGACTCCCTTGTTCTAGACGAACAACCGTTCATTCCCCAACCGAATACGTTAACTGCAATCAATACAGGAGAGCTATTGTGTATACGTTTCAGCAAATACTCTCTGCAACGGCAGGAGTACTGTTTGTGATTGGTTTTCTGCCCTACGCCATTGCAATTGTGCGCGGTAGCACAAAACCCTCGAAGGCCTCATGGCTCATCTGGGCAGGGCTGGACACTATCACACTGTGCGGGATGTTCGCAAAGCACACAGTAAACGGACAAATTCTCGGTGCAGTAATTGGTGTCTGGATCATTGTTGCCCTAACCATGAAATTCGGCACATCTGGTTGGACAAAGCTGGATAAGTTTTGTCTTGCCGGAGCCGTACTCGGTGTTTCGCTTTGGCAACTGTTCGATGAACCGTTGCTTGGCATCGCCACCAGCTTGTCCTTAGGGTTCTTGGGATCCATTCCGACATTCGTGTCGGCGTGGCACGACCCAAGTCGCGAGGACAAGTTCGCCTGGACAATCTTCTGGGCATCGTGCGTTTTGGCTGTGTGGGCGATCCCGTCGTGGACCATCGCCGACGCAGGCCAGCCACTCATGTTCTTTGTCGTCGAAAACGTGATGATGTACCTGCTGTACGTTCGACGACACGTTTCTGTCTGATTGGTCATCTAACCAAAATGACAACCAATACCTCAGCCCCTTTACTCAATCAAGTGAACGGGGCTTTTTTATTGAGGAAATATTTTTTAAACAGACTCTATCGTAATCCTCTTCAATTCTTTTACTTCAAAATCCGCGCCATCAGAAAGAAGTTTGATATACGCTCCATTGCCGATCAATCCCTTACCCTCAATTAGTTCGTACCCCAAATGCGTCAACAATACACGCATTGTACCGCCATGAGAAACAACTAAAATATTTTTATTAGGATAGCCAACAGCAGTTTCTCGTAAAAAAACAAGCAGTCTTGTGATTATTTCCTCGTTACTCTCCATATCATCCGCATATTTAAACTTCCACTTTTGTTCTTTAGACAACGTTTCAAATTTCTCTGCCAATTGTTTGTTCTGCTCCTTAAAAAACTCTCGTTTCTCTCCCTCATATTTGCCAAACGCACGTTCACGAAGCAAGTGTGTTGTATTTATTGCCAATTTTCTCTCAATATTTAAAATCTCCGCTGTTTGACGAGCACGCATCAAATCAGAAGAAAACACATGATCAAAATGAATTAAAGAAAGTTCTTTTGCTAAATCAGCTATCTGTTCCCTGCCAGCAGAAGTTAACGGTGAATCTCCGTGACCCTGAAGAAGTTTTTTTACATTCCATTCGGTTTCGCCGTGACGAACAATATAGAAGGTTGCGGGGTTGTTCATGATTTTTCATTATATGCTACTGAACTGCCTCCGACAAAAGTTTCCTATACGAGGCACTCGGGTCGGGACATTCACACCATAAACATAAGGACTCAAGGTTTCTCGTGCGTAACTTATGTATGTTAACCGAGATTTTTAATTAATCTTCTCCACAACCCAATACAATTTTCCACCTCGTTGTGCGCCGTAACCAACATATTTGCCATTATCACTAAACCTAATGCTACCTATCGCGATACCATCCCACTTTCCCCCCGTGGTCGAATCAGTGCCGTCAATACTACTCACAACAACATAAACAGAATCCGCATCTAGAATTCCTGAGGCATAAGCAATCTTTTTACCATCAGGACTAAGAGCCAAACTACCAAGAACCCCGCTTTCAATCAGTTTATGTTTATATACCTTACCTTTATCATTAACTACAATTCGACTCGTTGTTGGTATACAAAATCCCTCACCTCCCGCATCCCCACATCGATGCACGATTTCGACACGACCATTAATCTGCTGATCTATGCTTGTTGTAAATGAGGTATTTTCATTTAATCTAAACGGAGCATCAATGCCGTAGAATTCGGGGTAATCAGTAACCGGAAATGACTTACTGGATCCATAGTATTGATCACCCTGTTTGAGAGGTGGGGAAACGCGGTATTTATCCTCTCCGCGCACAACAACATATTGACGGGATCCAATACCATACGGATAATGGTCGCCCGATACTATGAATGAAAAAATATTACTGTCGGAACTAAATGTCAGTCTACTAAAAATTGATACTGGCCCAATAACAACATTATCAATAAAAACATATGTTCCAGTTCGGGAGTCATATTGAGCTAATCCCGCCCTTGTGCCATCGGGGCTAACAGCAAATTCTACAACGTCGCTCAAAACCTTGTGATCTACGCTAGCTATGTTCTCATGAGTAAATGATAATTCTTGTTTGTATGGTATTTCTGATGTTACCAGAGGAAATGGGGCGGTATCATCCTTGACTTGCACGGTTATACTTTTACGCAATTCATTTTGTGAAAAACTAAGGTAAGAAGAACGAATATACCAATACAAAGAAATTCCGCACAGAAAAAATATCAACACTATACCCCACCAACGATGTTTCATTCGCTAAGTATAGCACTATCTTATTATTTTATAGAACTATACCCGGGCTCTCAGATAATAAAGTCTGACAGATCCGAGACTTCGCGCTTCCAAGCGCGTAGAGATCTCGGAGTTCTTCGATTTTTGTGCCCCGCCAAAGGCGGGGTGTACTTCATTTTGTTTCGCAAAGCGAAACAAAACTCGAGCGGAGAGGGTGGGATTCGGCTACAAATAAATTTCCTGACGGAAATTTTTCGCAGCCCGCCGCTCGCCGTCCTCGCCTTTCCCTTTCAGGGAAAACTCGGACATGGCTACGCGCTTCGAATCCCAACGCGAGCCAAGCAGTTGGCTCGCTCCCTCTCCTGCTAATATAAAACAAGCGCGTAGAGCGCTTGTTTTATATTATGCGGAGAGGGTGGGATTCGAACCCACGATACCCTTGCAGGTATAACACCTTAGCACGGTGCCGCTTTCGGCCACTCAGCCACCTCTCCTGACTAAAAGAACATACCGCAATAAATGATCTTGCTCAACCCCAAAGGGTTTCTTGTCTTGGAACGCTTTCTGTGGCATTATCATAAAGCTTTCTAACTTAGGAGAAGTTTATGAAAGTTTTTCTGAAATTGGGTCTCCGTAGCTCAACTGGACAGAGCGTCAGCTTGCGGAGCTGAAGGTTGCAGGTTCAAGTCCTGCCGGGGACACCAAATAATAAAAATGACGGCTTGGCCGTCATTTTTATTATTTGACCCCGAGCGAGCCAACTGCTTGGCTCGCGAGCAGGACTTGAAGCCCGGAGCGATGTTTTTGTTTGCCCGAGAGGCAAGGCAAAAACCGCGAGGGCTGGCAAAGAGAAATTTGCGTCAGCAAATTTACTCGTGCTAAGTCCCACCGAACAATTACTCTAAGATTCCCGTCTACACGGGAATGGGCGATTTTTTGAGACTCATCTGTTTTTGGAGATTGCCACGGCGCACTATGTGCGCCTCGCAAAGACGCGACGGACGAACTTACTACCTCTTTCTCGTTTTGCTTCCCGTGGCTACCGCTCGCAAGATAATATCCCGATCGGTTGTGTAAGTAATCTTTTTCAACGCTTCACGCACGGTAAACCACTTTGCTTCCAAAAAGCCCTCTTCTGCTTGTGGTGTCAATGTTTCGTCTCCGGCCTCAATCAAAAAATAATGCACGGTTTTTGTTACCTTTCCTCTCTCGGTAAAAAAATTGTAGTGTGTCGAACCAAGCGGTCTTTTCAATATTAAATTATTCGCGCCTAATTCTTCTTTACTTTCTCTAAGCGCTGCCTGCTCTTCTGTCTCGCCAAGCTGCAATTCAAGATGTCCTTTAGGCAAAACCCACGCGTCTCCTCGCACATGTTTTGTTAAAAGCAAGGCAATATGCACGCGTCCGCCGATTCTTTTTACCACCACACCACCGGCAGATGTTTCAGAAACAGCCGCACTCTTTGATGAACGTTTTTTTATTGCTTCTGTCATGGCTTTTTAATTACTGGTTTAGGCGTAGGGCTTGGTGTTGGACTTGGAGTAGGCACAGGCGTAACTACCGGCTTCTCTGCGTTTCCGGCTACAATATGCGGAAACAAGCTAGGCGATTTATACGCGCTCAAGAATACATCTTCCCGCACCAACTGACCGTCTTTATAAATTTGCTGAGTCAGTTTTGCCCTCACAGCACCGTTCGTCTGTCTATCATACGTGACCGGCCCAACTAATTTCGTTTCTCTACCATCCGAAGTACCCCAGAATTCAAAGAATAATTTTGTGCCATCTATTCTTGTTTGAATCAAAATATACCCGGGTGTGTCATTGATAAATTTCAAATCAGTGCCATCTTTCCAGGTTCTTTGATTTGGATAAACCGTCGCGTCCAATCCCGGAGTACCGTAATAGGCCACAGGATATGCGTGATTGTGTCTCTCAACAATTTTCAAACCGGAATAAATTGCCGCACGAAAAGCCGTTGTGGATATCTGGCAAATGCCTCCGCCATATTCGGGTGTCGTAACATGCTCTTTAATTACCAACTCTGGCGCGTATCCTGTTTCCTTATTCACCGGTCCAAGATTTTCGTTAAAACCAAATGTTACGCCCGGTGGAATCAGAACGCCGTTAAAACGTTCCGAGCCGACTTTTATATTAAGAATTCTATTTTTTGGACTACCGCGAAAATCAGATTCACCGGTACCGATTAGTGTTTTGATGCCTAGTTTTTCAATTTCTGCCGTAGTTTTAATTTGCGACGGCAAAGATTCCATCACCAATTCCGTTTGATAATTCCCTTGAGTCAAACCGGCAATAACCAATTTTGCCGTTTCTTCGACATTAATTTTTTTGCCATCTTCTGCCTGTGAAAAAATCGACACTTTTCCATTTTCCATCACAAACCGCGCGTCTTTCGCCGCAATTTCCACTTGCGGAGCAATTTCTTTTTGCAAATAATCTTTCAACTTGTCGGCTTGGAATGTAAGCGCGGGAACTCCCGAGATTCTTTCAATAATAGTCCATGCCATAAATACTTTGGGCGCAACTGTAAATTTCTTCTCGCCGGACGAGAAAATAATTTGACTTCCCGATAACTTTTCAGCTTGCGGTTTAAGCGCGAGCGCCTCATCGTCACCAACTTCCGGACTTGTGGACACGGTAGTTAAGTTAATCTCGTTTGCTACAGAATCAGGTAAAACACGCAGAAGATCTTGCGCCAATTTGTATTGATCGATCATCTCTCCGGATTGTGCGTAAGACATTTCCAATTTCCCCGCCACTAGCGTCCAGTTGGCGGAAAGTGGCATCTTAACATGCGCGTTTAAAACATTTTTTACATAGTTCTCATAGGTCGGCTTGTGCACCAAATTACGCATGGTCAATCTAACACCCAAAGTGCCTTTGCACATTTCAACAAGCCAAATGGGATTCTTACGGGGGTGCCCATACGAAAGCGCTTTATCGGTAATTTCATGCACTTGCGGACTAACCCCAATTTCGGAAAAAGTGGGCTCAACAGCCAATTTGCCATTAACACTTATTTTTATCTTTTCATTGTATTTCGACTGCACCTCAGAACGAACTTTCTGCTGCACCGCTTCGCTCGTCAGTCCTCCAACGAATGTTTCGCCTACCCAAACTCTTGGCAAAACCCGCCCTTCATAATGCGCGGCTACCCACCCTGCCACACCACAAAACAAAGCAACCACCGTGATGGCTACACCAAAAATAACCCATTCCAGAATCAATTTTTTACGCTTCATTGGCTTATTCTAACGAATCAAATCTACCCCTAATTTACATAGATTAGAGAGAAGACGCAATGCTAGAAGGCGTCTTTGCGAGGTTGCCAGAGCATACCGAAGCAATCTCCACTGACGATAACATAATCTTTCGCCGTCGATATTTTGAGGGGATTGCCGCGCCTCGACCATTTGATAATGGTCGTTGGCTCGCAAAGACCTGACTTTTAAATGGGTGAGAAGATATTATTAACTTTTGCTCCCTATTCCGCTTGAATCCCAATGGTAATAGTCGTACCTACAGGCAAAGATTCTTTTGACCCCTCAACTGGCAATTTAACAAAAAATGTAGAGCCCTTACTCAAACCGGGGCTTTCCACCCAGATATCGCCGTGATGCTCATTAACGATCTTTTTCGCCACATAAAGCCCCAAACCGGAGCCATTGGTGTGATACTTCGATGCACCTCCAACACGTGTAAATTTCGTAAACAAGATGCCAATTTCTTCAGCAGTAACGCCCTTCCCCGTATCCTGCACAGAAAATATCAAAGAATCATCCTCGCGAGCCACTTTGATATCAATATGTCCTTCATTCGTATATTTGATAGAATTATCGATAATATTTAAAAGAACCTGTCTAATTCGTTGTCTATCGGCCACTACATGGCAGGGCTCAAATTTTCCTTCAATAAAATTCAACTGCAAATTTTTCTTCTTGGCATTTGGCGCAAGCTCTATCACAAACCCCTTGGCCATCTGCACTAAATCCACTGACTCGAGAGACATTTCCAAACGTCCGCTCTCAATACGCGAAACATCCAGCAAATCCTTAATCAATCCAATTAATCGATCGCTCGATTGGGTTAGAATATCTATCACGCCGCTTTGTTTTTTTGTTAACTTTCCGTAGTCTCCTTCTTGAACCATTGAAAGATATCCTTTAATCGCGGTTAGTGGGGTGTAAAGTTGATGTGAAGCAATACTCAAAAACTCGCTCTTTGCTTTATCTAGTTGAGCAAGACGACTGTTGGCTTCCTGTAAATCTCCCGTAGTTTTTTGCAAATCCTCATAAATCTTCGCCTTGTATATAGCTAAAGAAATTAAACCGATAATGCCGGAAATAGTTTCCTGTTCATAACGAGAAAGATTATTGAGATCTCGGCTCGCGGTTAAAATCAAAACACCAAGCGCTTGGTGCCCAAGAGTAAGCGGATAAATCAAAGAGCTTTTTAAGGTTTTTTCGGATTCGACTTTGGCTAACTGTTTCGAAAAAGCATTCGGATACACATCTTTGTACCCTTCAATTACCTTTTCCTTATTCTCCAAAAGCACTTTTTTAGCGACACCGGTACTGCGAACCGAGTCTTTATCGTCTGCTAAAGATTTTTTCTTTATCAACTCCTCAATTTCCGGTATTTGTGATGCGATAGAAAGCCAGCGCATAACACCTTTGTCCCCTCCTCCATTCAAAACGGAAATTGCCACTAGCTCGTAGCCCAGTTCCTGACAAATCGCCTTAGAAACTTTGTGCGCCATATCTTCCATACCAACAGAGGCAATTGACGCTTCATCCAATTTCCGCAAAAGAGCCAGCGTTTTATTACGATATGCGAGCTCTGCGTTGCGCTTGTATAATTCGCGATTAACGGACGACAACAATTCTTCGTCTTTTCCGTTTTTGTTTGCAGGAGCCGTCTGCGATGGTTTTTGGAACAACCAAGAGAAAGGCAATGTCATATTGATGTTGATAAAATTATAACATAGCCAACGCCAAAAGACCCAGTATTTGATGTGTTGTCGTGTCCGTTCCCGCGTCTTTGCGCCCGCCTGCAACGCTTTGCGTCCACCCGAAACGCTGTGCGTATCGCTGCGGGCGGGTAGCAATGCGGGCAGGAGCCATCACCTATTTCAATGAGCGAGGCACGGCAATCTCCAAAACCCTCCGTGTCCCGTTTCCATAGCTCGCACCGCGAAGCTCCGCCGGTTGGCGGAAGTGAAGTGGAAAAACTAGAATCTTCTTATGTATTCAACTATCTAATAATTCCACCATGAAAATTGAGCTCATATATCTTGTTTTTATCAAGATAAATATTTTCGATACCTACAAATGAACTAACATCACCAAGAAAACTAGAAGTATATTGATAATTATTATTCGTGAATTCGGCTGGACCACGAAAAGGAGCTTCTTCGCGCATCTCCATCAATGCCCGCTTAAGAAAAGAATAGACATCTTTTTCGTTAATTATTTTTTCTAAAATACAGCCACAATAATTCATGACCCATATGGCTTCATTATTAAAGAAAACAATCTCTTCACCAGCAAAAGAATCAGAACCAAAATAACGATCCCTATAAAAATACTCGCCTTCGCTAAAAACAAACTCCTTACTGCCATCATCAAGGGTCTTTTTGCTGTCACCATCCGCATTAGCATATGTAGATTTTTTAGCTTTTATTAAAAAATCAGTAAATGTTTTATCCATATTTTTGTAAAAAATTGACTAGTTAATCTAAAACTTTATTTTTTCGCAAAGCAATTGCAAGACTAGCAACACAAAGCGCCTGTTGAAATTTCCCTTGCTCAATCATTTTCCAAACCTTATCTTTATCAATAAATTTGCAATTTATCACTTCTGTATGATCTTCCTGCGGTTCATTGCACTTTGAAGGATTCTTCACAAGAAAAATAAATATTTTATTAGAGTTTTTAGCTGTATTAGGAGACACTTCTCCAACAAGAGAAAAATCCCCTGTATACCCAGTCTCTTCTAATAATTCCCTCTTTGCAGCATCGAGTGGATTCTTATCTTCACTATCAATAGTGCCACAAGGTATTTCATGACCAATTTTCCCAGCTCCGTGACGATATTGTTCCGTTATAAGTATTTGCCCCTTTTTGTTTACAACAACCATATGCACCCAGTCCTGACACTCCAATACATAGTACGGAGAAATTTTTATACCATCACTAGTTTCGCAATCATCAGCCCGAACCTTAATCCACTTATCAGACAAAACGTAACGAGACCGTGTCACCTTCCACGGCTTAATAATTCTCTTGGTATTTTTACCTTGTTTCATAACCTTGCATGGTTAATCTTTAACTCCCCCAGCATACCACTTGCCTTAGAAGAAACCACCCGAAATCTCTAGAAAGCATACTTGAAGAAAAACGTGCGTCTTTGCGAGCCATCGAACATTATTAAATGGTCGAGGCGAAGCAATCCCCTCACCACATTTCACAACCCATGATAAATTTTCAATTTCAGTGTCTCTGAAATTTCGTTTTCTTCTGAATACTTTAATATTATCTAGCCCATTGATATACTTAGCACAATGAATCAAACATCAAAACAGAAAATATTTTGTTACGTAGACGAGTCTGGACAAGATGCTCGCTCGAAAGTTTTTGTTGTAGTCGCACTCGTTACCGATGAAGATATTACAAAAATTCGCCAAACTGTCGAAAAAGTTGAATTAACCTCAGGAGCGGGCTTTCGAAAATGGCACAAACTCACCACCATAAGAAAGCGCAAATTTATTCGGCTTGTGCTTGAACAAGAAGTTGCAAAAGGTGACATTTTCTACGGCATGTACGAAAAGCCGATTCCCTATTTTTTACCAATGCTTAATGTTCTAGAAAAAGCAATAAAACTAAGAGCTCCCAAAAATTATCAAGCCAATGTTTATGTTGATGGAATTGATAAGAAAAAAGCAAGAGAACTCACCAACGCACTGCGTGTTGAGGGAGTTTCGTTAAGCCACGTACGAAACAAACAAGACGAAAGTGAGTCTTTGATACGCTTGGTTGATCGTTGGGCAGGATGTATTAGATCTTCACTGGAAAACAAAAACGAAGAAACCGCCTTTGTGAAAAAAGCACAAAAACAGGGCTATCTGACAAACGTAAACAACTAAAAAACCGCGGCTAGTTCTTGCGAACCAATCTCTGCCATAAGGGCAGGCCTTCGCCGTGGTCTTATGAGAATAAGCTAAGACAAATAATTTAACTTGTCAAGTGACTCGTAATGGTGCTGTATTAACTAATCTCTACCTCAGCGTCTCTGGAATTTCGTTTTCTTCGGCGAAGGATAATAACGGACGCACGGCATCACGACAGACTTCGCGGGACAATTTGCCGAAGAGTTTTTCGTATTGGCCGACAAGATTTGTGAGCACTTCTTTCGAGTTCCCTTCAACGTGTAACTCGTGAGTTTCGGCATCAAGATGAAGACCTTTTACTTTTAGCGCCTCAGCCCAAGCCACAGGACCGATAATAGCGGCCTGTTCTTCAATTATTTTTGATGCGATTTTTTCAATAGCTTCAGTCATAAGTTACCCTTCGTTAATTTTGTTAAATGACGATCCAAGTTGCAATAATGCCAACGCCATGAGTGTGAAAGTTATCAAAAACAAGAAGTCGTTAGTACCCGCCGCATACCACGTATCCCTGCTCGCTTGATAAAGAAAATGAAAATCCGCGACAGCTTCTGATATGATAGCAACTAGCAAGAATAGGATAGGCCACCTCATAAAACCACCAAGCCATTTTCTTGATAAAAGATAAGCTAAAATTGCCAACGAAACATACGCGGCATCGATAATCGGCGATATTAAATCGAGAATGGTTGCAAGTGGTTGGCTCCAGTCAAATTGGTAACCCCTGAAAAAGAACCAATACGAGAAAACTGCCCATAAAATAGGAATAATTATCGCTATTGCCTTACCTTTGTAATTTCGTAGTGAAAAGTTTGCACCAGCAACCTTCATTAGTTGTATTGCGCCGTAGCCATAAAATAATCCTGTGCTAAAAAAACCAATATCAGCTATTGACGGATATGGAGTATCTACTTTTAAAACTATGAGATAAAAATTAAAAACTATTTGTCCAAAGGCCTGTCCAAGCAAACCAAGAGCGAAAGCACCAATCGCTCTACCAAGTATACTTTTATAACCACCCCAACGCTTTGAAACAACTAACCCCGCAATACCTCCCCACAACGCCACCACAAAGTAAACGCTTGTAAATACCTCATTTTCAATACTATCTGTGAGACCCCTGATAAAGATCGAAAACCACCAACCCGCCATTAACATACAAAACACAGTTGTAAATGTCGCGATCTTATGTCTACGAAATTTTGACTTGAGAGAGTTTTCCATAGATGACCTGCTTATTGTATAACATTTAAGATTTTTTGGAATAGACTACTTTTTTTAACATTGTATTTTTTTAGAAAAAAAGTGGGCTTATATGTCTCTTTTGCACGTCGTAATCCAGGCAACCCCAAATCCTCTTCGAAATTAAGAAATTTACAACCCCTTGAAATCAACCCCCTAGCAGTCTCGCTCATAAGTAATTGATTTGCCCCCCTATACAGAAAGGAAGTCTTCGTAAAACAATTAATCGCATATCCTCCATTAATTATATTATTAATAGAAAAACCAATTGGAGTGTCATCAACAAAAATCATAATATTCATAAGGTCAAAAGACGAAGCATTTCCAATAAGTCGGTGAAATGCAACACTTTCTTTTTCTGAATACATTTCTTTTACATCACACCACTCCTTCCACAAGTAAGCAAGATGGCCCTGGAAATCTTTATCGCTAATTTCAAATTCTACAATACGGTGGTGATGTTCATATTCTTTCAAAAACTTTTTATATTTATTTCTAATTCTTGAATATTTTGGGTCTGCATAGTTGCGTAAATCGTCTAACGAATATATGTAATCAAAATTATCCCTATCCTCTTTTATCCTTAAGCGCAGTGTGTGATCAGAACAAAAATTTGTTGTCTCTTGCGGAATCATTCGAAGCTCACGTTTCAAGCCCGCTTTTTGGGAATACCTCAATAACTCCCTAACGGTTTCTGTCACCTGTTGCACTCCTAAAAAAGTGAGAAATTCTTTCCCAGTCATGTCGCAAGTAGATCTCACCACTAAATTACCATTCAGCATTGAAATCTTCCTTTTTTCATTTACATCCCAACAGAACAAAGCGACAAAATCGAAGTCCGAATACGGTGGAAAGTCCTTTGTAAAATTTTCTATTTCCGCCTGATCCGAAATTTCGATCTTCTTAAACTCCGGAAATGTTGGAATCATAATATCTGTTCATTATAGCCGAATTAAGGGTTTAGACAAAAAGAAAGAGCCCGTATCATCCACCGCGTTGGTGAATAATCGGGCTCGGTTTGTCGTTGCTCACAAGTTCGCTCATTCCCCCGGCATGTAATACTTCATGCCGGCGACGCAAGCGATGGCGCCCAGGGCGAACAGGTACACTGGCAGAGGCATGGCCTCTTTGAAGTAGAACCTGCTCACGGCCATAAAAGAGAGCGTCGTGAACACATCGTACAAGATGGATGCCCAAAGTAGCGTTCCCATCTTCAGAGACTGAGCGAAGCAAGCCAGGGCCACATTGCAAAGGGCAAACCCCACGACAAGGTGGAACAGTTTGTTGCTCTTCTTGGCCCAGTGAGCCAGGATGCAGTCCCCAATGACGGCGAGGACCACGACAAGGAAGGTTAGGACGTAGAAAACGATACGGGTGGAATTCGGGCTCATGTTGAGCTCCTTGTATGGAAAAGAGTGCTGTGGTTTGTCTAAAGAACACTATATTCTAGCACATCCGCAGTTTATTGTCAAATATGACACAATGGGGATTTAGGTTGAAATATTCTCCATTTGGCATCATCCTAAAATTCATACGACATGGATAAACTTATTACCTGTAAAAACAATTTTGGTGAGACAGTGAGTTTGCCGATTGAAAAGTTTTTCTTTCGACCTAGTGTTTACGGCATTATCTTGAATCAAGGCAAAGTCGTGACCATGCGAAATAAAAGTAACGACAAGATCTGGTTTCCGGGTGGAGGTATGGAAGTCGGAGAAAAAATGGAAGATGCACTGAAACGCGAAGCTAAAGAAGAAACGGGCTTGGAAGTACTTGTTGGCAAATTGCTGCTATTCAAAGAAAATTTCTTCTACTATCAACCATTCGACAAGGCATATCATGCCTTTCTGTTCTTCTTTCTCTGCACAACAGAAAATCCAAGTCTCATTAGTGACGACTTGGTGGACGACTACGAATCAAAGAAACCGAGATGGACAAACTTAAATGAAATCAAAAAAGAAGATTTCAGCGACCTGAACGAAGATTTATTCGGTTTGATCAAGAGTCTTTAAAAGACAGACTGTCCGAAAACGTGTCATTCCTGCCACAAGCAGGAATCCGATGAACATAGATTGGTTTTAATGAGCCAAAAACTGATCCCTGCTTTCGCAGGGATGACACGGCTTTTGTATTTTCGGACAGTCTGTAACCATTTAGTTCAAACGATTTTTTTCAATTCTTCGACAAATGCACCGATCAGCTCTTCTTCTTTTACTGTCCTAACTACCTTCCCTTTCAGGAAAATCGCTCCGGCTTTCATGCCACCGGCAATTCCAATATCTGCTTCCATAGCTTCACCGGGGCCATTCACCGCACAACCCATAACAGCAACCTTAATCGGCTTATCGATGTCTTTAATAATATTTTCAACTTTTGCAACCAAATCAAACAGATTAATTTCTGTTCGACCGCATGTTGGGCAAGAAATCAATTCCGGGCCTCGTTGCCTGGCTCCCACTGCCTTAAGAATCGCCCAACCGGCCTTTACTTCTTCTTCAGGGGGCGCAGTCAGTGAAACTCTGATAGTTGCACCGATCCCCTCTTGAATAAGCGTTCCCATCGCTATCGCGTTCTTGATTGTGCCCATAAAAGCTGTGCCGGCATGTGTAACACCCAAGTGCAATGGATAGTTCACGCGCTCAGCAAGAATCCGATAGGTTTCGACCATCTGCAAAACATCATTGAACTTGACCGACAAGACCGTATCGTGGAAATCTAATTTTTCGAGAATGGCAACATGACGCAAACAAGATTCGACAGCCGCAACCGGTTTCGGTCCGTACTTTGCGAGTAAATCTCTTTCAATTGAGCCAACATTTACACCGATACGTATTGGGATGCCTTTTTCTTTGCATGCCGAAACTACCGCTCGTACTTTATCTTCAGAACCGATGTTGCCCGGATTGATGCGTACCTTGTCGATTCCCTGCTTTATTACCTCCAAAGCAAATTGATAGTTGAAATGAATATCCGCGACCAGCGGAATGTGAATCTGTTTTTTGATTTCACTGATCGCTTGTGCCGCCACCATGTCAGGAATCGCGACCCGAATAATCTCGCAACCTTCTTTTTCCAGATTCAAAATTTGCTCGACCGTCTGTGACACATTACGTGTATCCGTAGTGCACATCGATTGCACCGTGATTGGATTATCTCCGCCCATGGTTAAATTGCCGACTTTGACTGTAGATGATTTGTATTCTTTCATTTGTTTGCCTTGAAGAAACAATAGTCCGCCACGCACCTTCCGACAAGCTTGCAAAAATACAGCGTCAACTCAAATTGACACTGTAGCTATTATTCTTTGTGAAATTTTTTATTTCTTCTTTAACCGAAATTTACATCCATTACATTGACCAATAATCATAAATTAATAACAAGATCGCAACTCTCTTGTGGTTTAATATCTTTCACATATCTTCGGTAGGCCTCTTTGTAGTATTTCACCCAATTGTCGGGATGATTTTCGGGAATATACTCCCTGCCCCATTTTTTCTTTTCTCTGGCAATTCTTTTTTTATCCGCCTTGGCAAAATCAACATTCAAATAAACTGTTTTGTCCCACAACTTGCTTATCTTGTGCCTTGGATGAAATAGAAATATACCATCAATCACCATAATTTTCTTGGACAGATCAAATGTTTTTTGTGTACCAAAATCGTTTTTGTCGTAGTTATACGTTTTGAATTTCGCCACTCCTTTATTTTTTGTTTTAAAATCATTGATTAATTTTTCCAAATCATCGTAGCGATACCAGTTGTATTCAAAAACTTGCGACCTGTCTTCGGCTTCATCAATCATTTTTTTCCTATCTTTCCAGTGTCGGATAAAATCATCCAAGTGAACAACCAGTACATCAGAATTTTGCTTGGCAATAAAATCAGCAATTGTCGTCTTACCGGAACCGGCATAACCATCAATAGCCACGATTAATTTAGTATGGTTTTTTGACCATATTTTTATTTCTTTATTTATTTTTCTGGCGATAAGTTCTGACTTGAGCATATTTTTATTCTACACGAAATTGAACAGAGCCCGAATCATCATTTATTGATATCGAATAAACTGTGAATATGATAAATTGCATTTATGAACGAAAAAAACATAAGTAACGCGGTATTTGAAGTGTCGTTAAAGCTTGTTGTAAAAGACGCTAATAACAGGATTCTGTTGCTAAAAGTGCCCGATAACAATCAAATGGCCGGGTATTTTGATTTACCGGGCGGTAGAATCAACGAATCCGAAAAGTCTCAATCGCTTAAAACCGCCATACAACGTGAGCTGGTCGAAGAACTTGGGTCTAACGTGCAATTAGAAATCAAAGAAACACCGGTAGCTGTTGGCAGACATGGTTATATATCCAAAGACACCGGAGAAGAAAGATGGATTTTTTGGGTTCTATTCGAGGCCTTGTATAAAGGCGGAGAGATACAAATTTCTTCTGAGCACAAAGAATACGAGTGGTTAGAAGTTAACGCTAAAAACCTATCAGAATTGTTTACAAGAGGCCCACTCGAAGCAATGTCTAACTATATAACCGGCGTTTTTCGCTAAGTGAGTCTGTAAAAACGGTAACGGTTTTTGTTGTCAAAGTATTACTTTCGCCTTATTATAATTTAACTAAAGTTACACATACTCCATGAAACCGCTATATATACTAAAAATCGGTGGAAGCGTGGCGACTTTCAAAGATCGCGCGGGTATGTCCGTGAGAACAGAACTACTCAAAAAAGCGGCACGCGCCATCCATGATGCCCAAAAAAGTAAAGATTTCCAGTTGATCCTGATCCACGGCGCGGGAGCGGCGGGACATCAACTGGCGCGCGAATTTAACCTCAAAGAAGGCGTGAAGGATATCGACACGCGACGCGAGGCGGCGCTCCGTTCGCGTGGTGTAAACCAAAAACTTAACGGTGCCATATTTGAAATCCTTACCGCAGAAGGAATTCGCGCAACACCGGTCCACACGGCTTCAGTTGTCATCCAAAAGAACTGCAAAATTTCGAAATTCCATTTTGAAACAGTCGCGGAATCACTACGACAAAACTACATTCCCCTACTTTATGGCGAAATGGTCTTTGATTCCGTTTTGGAAATGTCCATTTGTTCGGGCGATGCCTTGGCGGCCGCTTTGGCAAAAAAATTCGACGCGCAAAAAATCTTGTTCGCCTCGGATATCGACGGCATTTTCGACCGCGACCCATACTTGCATAAAGATGCCAAACTGATCAAAAATACCACTTTCGAAAAGCTGCGCAATCTGTCCGAAATATCAGAATCACACAACACCGATGCCACTGGCGGCCTCCAAGGAAAGATCAAACAGATAGAAACTGTGAAAAGTCCGTCCTTGAAAACCATAGAATTTTTTAACGGAATAGAAAGCGCCAACTACAAGCGCGCGCTTTTAGGCGAGAAGTTCGAACATACGGTTATTAAATTTTAATTAATGAAAAAAGCGGTCATTGGACCGCTTAGGTGATTACCCGAACCACTTCTCGAAAGTGGTTTTCCTGAAAATGGTTCAGGATGGGCGCTGTTTCGACGCGAGTGAAGCTGTGCAGCATCTCCTCCGGCGTATGCCACCCCGCAAAAACGATGTCAGTGTCCGACGGATAAAACTCATGTTCCGGATTTCCCAGAAAAAGTCCGTATCCGTACACCGTCACCACGTCGTCTCTGCCGGGGATCAGTTTGAACCGACACTGCTCCACACCAAGGATTTTGACGAAGGATTCGTGTACCCCGATCTCCTCCCTGATCAGCCGCCAGATGGTATTCTCTACAGCTCCACCGTCGATTTCTCTCATCGTCTCCAAAGGAAAAGACAGCATGCCGCTTTGTTTTGAAATTGCCGGCTTGTCGTTCAATTCCTTCACGACAAACAGCCGCGGAACCCGCTCAAACGTGAACATCAGAAAGCCAACACCGACTATGACTTTCTCCATGTCGAAACTCCTTATCCAAAGAACCGCCGTTGATTCAGTACAAAGACGTTAGCATAGTTTAATTTTAAAGTCTATGACGCTACCGGCTCACCCAATCTTTGGCAAGGGAAAGTGGATTTTTTCCTCGACCGACACCACTTCTTCGAACTCACTTGCTCCAACGTCTTTCAGAAAGTCCACTACCCCCCCAATCGAGATGTCCGGCGCGGATGCTCCGGCCGTCACGCCGACAGTTTCCACCCCGGCAAGCCAGCTTTCTTCAATCTCATCAGCACCATCAATTAGATAGGCCCTTGCTCCTACCGATTCTGCCGCTTCCCGCAAACGGTTGCTGTTTGAGCTGCTCTTCGAACCAACAACCAAAACAACTTGCGACTTTTCCGCAATTTCTTTGACAGCCATCTGCCTGTTCGTCGTCGAAAAACAAATATCGGAAGACGGGGGCGCCGTGATTTCAGGAAATCTTTTCTTCAAAATCGCAATGATATTTTTAGTCTCCTCGACCGACAAAGTCGTTTGAGTCAAATAGGCCAGTTTTTTGCCGTCGTCGAATTTAATTTCTTTGGCTTCTTCTTCCGTTTCAATTATGTACACATTGTCTTTCCCTTCCGCGGCTGTTCCCAAAACTTCAATGTGGCCTTTGTGTCCTATTAATATTATACAATAACCTTCTCTTGTGTATCTTCTGGCTTCCAAATGCACTTTCGTAACCAGAGGACAGGTCGCGTCGACGACTGTCAGGTTTCTCTCTTTCGCTTTTTCATATTCCTCAGGAGCTGAACCGTGAGCCGAAAAAACGACAACCTTTCCTTCCGGCACATCTTCGATTTTGTCGACAAAAACAACCCCCTTCTCTTTCAACTGCTCGACGACAAATTTGTTGTGAACAATTTCGTGTTTCACATACAAGGGGCTTCCGTATATTTCCAAAGCTTTGTTAACGATCTCCACCGCCCGCCTGACGCCGGCACAAAATCCTTTGGGATTGGCTAACAAAACTTTCATGCGCGGTCAATTTACACCAAAAATTTGTTTTTGCAAATGGATTCGGGCGCACTCGAACTTACCTTGCAAACCCCTCTTAATCTCCCCTTATCAGGGGAGAAAGCGACGCGTTTCCCTCACTTATAAGGGAGGGTTGGGGGTGGGTTTAATATTTTTCTCTGTTTATTTTATGTTAAGCTGACACTATGGAACTCAAAGATATACAAAATAGCGTAGTAGAAAACGCCAAGAAATACGGCGAGGATTACGGAATAACAATAGACAAGGAATTCTGTAATTTGAAGCTTACCGAAGAACTGGGAGAATTTGCCGAGGCCGCATTAACTCACGCAAAGAAAAGCCGCCCAGAGAAATTCATATCCGAAGAAGAATCTAAAAAACATCTAGCACACAAGTTAGCTGATGTTGTAGGTATGGCCTTGGTGACCGCAGACGTATATGGCATCAACCTAGAGGAAGCCCTGCAAGAAAAGTGGATGAAAAGATTGAAATGACGATTTGGGATAACATCTATAAGAACTATCAAAAAGGTGGTGACGCATGGGCTACCCTTTCCGAAGAAATACATCCGCTATTTAAACAGTTCTTAAACGAATCAGATTTTAGGATAAAACACGTTTTAGACATTGGGTGTGGAACAGGTAAATATCTAAAAATATTGCAGTCTGCCGGATTCACAACAGACGGAATAGATTCGAGCGAGACATCAATTAATATGACAAAAGAACTATTGGGAAATAATTCTAACATTGTATTGGCCAATATGTTTGAATTCGATATTTTACAAAATCAATACGATTTGATTATCTCAATTTCAACGATTCATCACGGCACAAAACAACAGATTCAGAAGTTGATCGACCATATTCATAATGCATTAGTGGAAAATGGAAAAATATTTATTACAGTCCCCGACATGGAAAGTGGCAAAAAGTGGAATACATTCAATGGGCATGAAGAAGTTGCTGAGGACACATTCTCTCCCGTGACCGGTCCCGAAAAAGGACTCCCTCATAGTTTTTATATAGAAAAGCAAGCTCGAGAATTATTTACAAGGTTTAAAAATTTACAAATAGACCTCGACAACCATGGACGATGGATTGTTCGTGCCTCGAAATAAAATAAACAACTTATCAATTATTGGAGATTGCTTCGGCACGCCTCGGGCGGCCTCGCAAAGACGAACGACGGCGAATCGAGCCACGTACTGTTTTGCGGGTTGCGAAGTGTCGTAGTTCGACACGGAGTCCTTTCACTTGCATGTGAAAAAAGCAAAACAGTGCGGGGCTCGATTCGTTATTGGAGATTGTCACGCCACGCCCATTTAAAAATGGGCGGGCTCGCAAAGACGACTAATGACGACTCTACTCTGCTCTCACAAAAAAGCGTTTGCCTTTTTGGATGACGTTGCCGGATTTTACAGATTTATCCAAAGATTTCACGAGTTTACCGTCGACTTTCACAGCTCCTTGTTCGATCAGTCTTCGTGCATCTGTTCTACTTTCCGCCAATTTACTCTCCACAAGCGCTTCCATAATCATCATGCCGCCCACTTTTGCCACAGGCATATCATCCGGAATATCTTTCTTCTGAAAAACAGAAATGAAATATGCTTTCGCATCTTGCGCTTCTTCTTCACTCCAGAACATTTTGGTAATTTCAAGTGCGAGAGACATTTTGATGTCTCGAGGATTTATCTTCCCGGCTTTCAACTCTTTCGCAATGTCGTTAACCTGTTCCATCGGCACTCTCGTGCAATGTTCAAAGTAAGTAACAATCAAACCATCCGGCACGCTCATTACTTTACCGAACATATCGTTTGGTTCGTCGGTAAGATTAATGGTGTTGCCCCAGCTAGAACTCATCTTGCGTCCATCCGTACCCAGAATTAAATTTGTCATTAAAATATCCTGCGGTTCTTGATCGTAGTGCTTTTGCAGTTCTCTACCTGCCAAAAGATTAAAGCGCTGGTCAGTACCACCCAATTCAACATCCGCTTTCACCATGACGCTGTCGTAGCCCTGCATCAGAGGATATAAAAGTTCACGCAGAGAAACACGATTCCCTTCTTTGAGTCGCTTGCTAATGTTTTCGCGCGCGATAAATTCCGCCAAAGAAAAATAATTTGCTTGTCGGCCTATTTCGGCAAAACCAAGTTTTTTAAGCCAACTAGAATTATGTTGCACTTCTACTTTATCGATATCCAAAATTTTCGCCGCTTGTTCAACATAAGTGCGCATGTTCTTTGTTATTTCTTCATCCTCCAACATTTTGCGTTCGCTCTCTTTATCAGAAGTGTCGCCGATGACACCTGTAAAATCACCGACAATGAAAACTACCTGGTGCCCGAGGTTTTGGAAATCACGCAATTTGAGCAGTGGCACCGAACGTCCTATATGCAAATTCGGACTGGTGGGATCGATTCCTAATTTTACGCGTAGTTGCTTGCCTGAGAGCAATTTTTCTTCGAGGTGCTTGCGATCAATCGCTTCATTTACGCCTCGATTGAGTAATTCCGCAATAGCTTTTTTGTCGGTAGAAATAGTCATAATAATATTGTTTATCTTAGTACAAAATCAACGAAACAAACAATGTTACGTATATAACTTTGAAAACCCCTCTTCGTCTCCCCTTATCAGGGGAGATAACGACGCAGTTCCCTCCCTGATAAGGGAGGGTTAGGGTGGGTTTTATCTTCAATTCAGAAATCAACATCGGGCTTAATCTTTTTGACGTTTTGGGATAAGATGCCGATACATGACATTCGCCGAATACTGCCAACAAAACAGCGACGCGATCTACAACGCGATTTTGACTTATTTACCCGCAAAAGAACCGCGTGAACACTATACGATGGTACGCGATTATACCCAACGTCGTGGCAAGTACGCACGACCGAATTTAGCGTTACTTTGGACCGAACTCTTTGGCACAACCAAAGAAAACGTTTTTAGTTATGCCTGCGGAATTCAGATGGCCGAAGATTGGTTTTTGATGCACGACGACTGGATGGATCAAAACGAATTACGCCGCGGAAAACCGTCCGCGCACAAACTTTATGGCGATGTCTTCGCCATCAATGCCGGAGATGCCGTGCAGGCAGCGATGTGGAAAATGATTCACGAAGATTCGACACAAACCCCTCCCATCCTCCCCTTATCAGGGGAGGAGTACGCTATTAAACATCGGCTTTTTGAAAAGTTTTATGACATTATTATGGTCACAATTGAAGGCCAGTATTACGACTTAAAACTTGCTCGAGAAAAAGACATCACAAAATTTACATTGGAAGATTATTGGCAATCTATTCACGCCAAAGCCGCCTACTATTCCGTTTATGGCCCAATGCAACTTGGCGCTATCGCGGCAAATAAATCAGATACCGAAGTTGCTGAAATAAAAAAATATGGCGAAAAAATCGGTCGCGCGTTCCAAGTGAAAGATGATATCTTGGATTGCATCTCAACAGAAGCAACGCTTGGCAAAACAATCGGCAATGACGTTTTGGAAGGAACAAAAACCGCTATTCTCTGGCATTTCGTAAAAAACAGCTCCGCCGAAGAACTGGAACTTGTTAAAAATATATATACCAAAGATCGCACGCAGAAAACTGCAGAAGAAATAAAAAACGTATTAGAACTTTTTCAAAAAACCGGCAGTATCGCCTATGCTGAAAAATTAGTGGACCAACTAGCAGAAGAAGCTTTAATAGAATTCGAACAACAAACAGCCTCTCTGCCTAAAACAGAAATTAAAGACACGGCACGCGACGCGATCCGCAGTATGGCGGAACGAAATAGTTAGATATCTTCTTAATACATACCATTCCCGCGAAGGCGGGAATCTTATTTTTTATAAATCGCAATTATTTTTACAAAGATCCCCGCCTTCGCGGGGATGGGATGGATGGCTTTGGAGATTGCCGCGCCTCGCCCATTGATATGGGCGATGGCTCGCAAAGACGGGATCCTACAAGCTTGGCGCTTGGCTGCCTTTTTTGCGTGCGATAAAAAGATTTGCCTCCAATAGCGAATCAAATGTTCCTGCGTCAATCCATTGACCTTTGATAATGCCGACTTTCAACTTCCCTTCTTTTAGATAGACATTATTCAAATCGGTAATTTCCAGTTCGCCACGCGGTGATGGTTTGATCGTGCGAATTTTATCGTAGACTGTCGTGTCGTAAATATAGAAACCTGGCTGGCCAAAATTACTCTTTGGATTTTTCGGTTTTTCTTCAATGGAAATTACATTCATGTCTTTATCGAATTCCACCACGCCGAAACGATGCGGATCAGAAACTTCTTTAGCAAAGATCTTTGCCCCTTCCCCGCTGAAATTTTTTATTTCTTCCGACAAATCATCTTCAAAAATATTATCACCCAAAATAAACGCAATCGGCTCTTTGTCGGCAAAACTTTCCGTTAGTGATAAACCGTGCGCTAATCCGGCCGGCTCGTCTTGAATTTCATAAGTAAAACGCGCGCCAAACTCTTTTCCAGAACCGAGATATGCCAAAAAATCTCCGGCATGATCCGGCGCCACAACAAAACAAACTTCTTTGATACCGGCTTTTAATAAAATTTCCAACGGATAATAAATCAGCGGACGATCATAAACATGCAAAAGTTGCTTGCTAGTAACTTTAGTAAGGGGCGCTAGACGCGTTCCTCTTCCTCCGGATAAAATAACGCCTTTCATATTAATTTGGTTATGAGTTAATTTTCTTCCGCAAATTTTCTCAATATTTCTTGCGTCTCGTCATGAGTCATCTCGTGGTTGATTTCTTCCGACGTTGCATAAGCAGTACCTGACTTTTGCACCACAATACCGCTGGCAATATTGGCCAAGTGAGCTGCTTCAATCAAAGATCCGCCAGCTGCCAAAGTTAAGGCCATGGCCGCAATGGCAGTATCACCTGCTCCGGCGATATCAAATGCCTCATGAGCGCGCGTTGGTATTAATGTTGCTTTGTTTGTTTTGCGATCAAAAACAAACATACCTTTTGCACCCATTGTTATCGCCACGCTGGTCGCATAGTGTTCGCTGATTGCTCGCGCAACATCTTCAGGTTTAGCTTTCATGTGATCAACCTGCGCCAAATGGCATGCCTCTTTCCAGTTTGGTTTTAGCACAGTACACATTCCTTTTTTGTACACTGCCTCGTTCCCTATTTTTGGATCAAATAATATCTCTACATCGGGGTTACTGTTCAAAAGCTCAACAAGAAAATCCACAACACTCTCTCTAACTACGCCTTTGCCATAGTCTTCCACAAACAATACTTTACTTTCTTTTAACGCTGCCGTAATTTCTTTTTTACATTGTTCAAAAATTTCCGATGAGAGAGATTCTCGCGATTCCTGACTAATTCTTAACACTTGATACTGATCGTGATAGAAACGCGATTTCAATGTGGTTAATCGCGAAGAATCTTCAATTGCCAAAAGCTCAACACCTTTCTGTCCAGACAACAATTTCCGTAACGATTCGGCTTCTTTATCTTTACCCACCACTCCAATAATTTTTACATTTCCACCCAAATAACCGATATTCCAAGCAGCGTTAGCCGCACCACCCGGAGTTTCCACAAGATCAGGGTTTAATAAGTCTAAAGTTGGCGCCTCGGGGTTAATAGAAATTATCTTTCCACGTCGATACTGATCCAACATTAAATCACCCAAACCAACAACTGATTTGTTTTGGAAAGCTGTTACAAGCGACTGAAGACGCTCTAAAAGATTATTGGTCATAGAAATTGATTATTTGCCCTTACTTTCTAATCTTTCCAAATCGGCATCAACCATAATTTTTACAAGCTCTTCAAAAGAAACTTTTGGCTCCCACCCAAGTTCCTTTTTGGCAAGCGAATAATCACCGCGAGAAGCGGTAATTTCCGTTGGCCGCTTGAATTCATCATCACTCACAACATGTTCTTCCCAATTAAGTCCGGCGTGTTCAAAAGCAATACGACAGAAATCTTTAATACTGTGCAATGTATTTGAAGCGATAACATAATCTTGCGGCTTTTCTTGCTGCAACATTCTCCACATGGCATCCACATATTCTTTTGCGTAACCCCAATCACGTTTGGCATCTAAATTTCCCATATGCACTTTTCCATCTCTCACAAGCGGTTTACCCGATTCATCCAGTGGTGGGTTTTCTATTCCCAACTTAATGCAAGCTACCGCTGTAGTAATTTTTCTGCTTACAAAATGTAATCCGCGACGCGGGCTTTCATGGTTAAACAAAATACCGGCGCAAGCGAACATGCCAAAAGATTCACGATAATTTCGCATCATCAGATGACCGTATAATTTAGCGATGCCGTAAGGATTATTTGCCAGAAATGGTGTTTGCTCGTTCATTACTTCTTGTTCTACACCACCAAAAATTTCACGGCTTGAGCCCTGATAAAATTTGCTCTGCGGAGAAAACTTTCGGATTGATTCCAAGATTCGCACCACTCCAAGCGCCGTTACTTCCCCGGTATAAAACGGGTGTGACCAACTGTCGGCCGGAACTGACTGTGCTGCCAAATTATAAACTTCATCCGGCTTATATTTATTAATGACATAATCCAGAGAACTGGAATCAATCAAATCGGCATATTCAAAAATCATTTTACCTTTTAGGTGGCTGCTATTTTGCCTGTCAGATTCAGATGATCGCCGAAGCGTGCCAACAACCCGATAGTCCTTCTCTAATAATAGATCAGCTAAATAAGAGGCATCCTGGCCACTTACCCCCGTAATCACCGCTGTTTTTTGACTCATTAATGTAATTTCTTAATGACAAATTAGGATTCCGTACTTCGATTAGCATACGTTAATTGCACCCAATAAGGCAATACATCTGATTCAAAAAACGCAAAAATAAGCATTTAAAAAATATCGCGATATTTTTGTCATAAATCATTGACATTTATCATAAAATGCGATACACTTAAAACTCCGACTGGGATTCAAGATGAATTCTCGCCTCATTTTGAGTCAATCTCCATGAAATACCCCCGTGGCAGAGGAAAGTATAACTGTTAATAGAAAATGACAGATGATAAATAAAAACTCCCAAATGTTGCCCTCAAAAGGGGTTAGCACAGAGAAATTAACGGTTCTCATGCGGCCCTATCTTACAGTAATCATGGGCACACTAGATTTAATGCGAGAAGGGGTCTTTGACGACCTGGATCAAGCAGAGAAAGATCGATTGATCAACGACGCTTTCTCTAACGCGCAAGAACTAAATTTGGCGATCAACAAGTCAATCATCATTAAACCTCAGACAGGCAAAAATAATCTAACGCGTTTTTACTCGACACTACTCAAGAAAGGAACTCGAACTATTTCTCCTCAATCACGATATCAGCACCCAAACTAATAAGTTTCTCAGCTAATTTTTCGTATACCCTTTCAAGAAGCTCAACACCTGTAATTTTTGATTCTCCCTCCGCAACCAGCGCCGCGATAATACAAGCAATTCCAGAGCGAGCATCGGAAATATTAAAATTTGCATAATTTAACTTTGTTGGTCCGTTGATGATCGCACTATGCACAATATCTTTATTTTTGAATCTGCACTCATTGCTCCCCATACATTCTTTAAATAATTGCACACTCGCCCCCATTTTTTTGAGATTTTCCAAATACCCTACCTGTTGTTCGTGCACCGTCTCATGCAAAACAGACGCACCCACCGCCTGTGTCATTAAAACCGAGAACGATGGTTGCCAGTCAGTCATAAAGCCGGGATGTACTCCTGTTTCTACGTTTACCGCCTTGAGCTCTCCTTCATGAGAAAAGGCAATCCCGTCATCCGCCACCAGAAAATGCGCGCCGATCTTTTTTAAAACATTTAGCAATGTCTGGTTCTCATCCTGCACGGCACCCCGCACAAAGATACTTCCTTGTGTAGCCACAGCCGCACAAGCAAGAGCCGCTATCTCAACACGATCGGCAGGCACTTCATGTTCCGCACCATTAAGATAACCAACACCTTCAATTACAAACACTCTTCCTGGTTCGTGAAAAATTACAGCTCCCATTTTCTGCAAAAGATTTGTAAGATCGATTATTTCCGGTTCCACCGCGACATTTTTTATCACTGTTTTGCCCTCGGCCAAAACTGCCGCCAATATTAGATTTTCCGTTGTGGAAACACTGGGATAAGGAAGTTCGATTGTGGCACCCTTCAGTTTTTCAGAACGAAAATATATTACATCTCCCTTCTCTTCTACCTGCACGCCCATTTTTCTTAAACCATCCAAATGGAAATTAATTGGCTTCTCCACGCCGTCATCAGATCCATCAAGAGAAATTTCCGCTTGACCCAAGCGGTTTAAGAGTGGCGCCACCATAAGCATCGGCAAACGATTTTTTCCAAACCATTCCCCCGTCACCTTACTACTGGTAAGCTGCGGCGACGTTAAATGCATGAATTTATTTTCTTTGTCCCATGTTATTTGCGTACCGATTTTTTCTAACATGTCGACCGTGCTTTGCACTTCCCCAATATCAGGGACATTTTTTACACGTACCGGCTCCTGCGTAAGAAGCGAAGCAATCATAATTTTTGTAACTGCTACTCTGGAACCGCTTACACTGACTTGCCCGTGCAGTGAATTACCTCCTTTGATAACGTATGTTTTAGCCATAAACTAAGTTTCTTGGTTTATGAGCACTAAGTCAAACTATTTGTCTTATACAACAGTGCGCTTTTTTAACTATAGAAAAGAACCCTTATGCACTCACCGAATTGGTGAAGGGGTTCTGACACTGACTCACGCGAACGAATCGACCTGGAAGCGCTCGCCCTGGTCCTCCCATCTCTTGCGGCGCTCCTCATCGACGTCGCGGCGAAAGATGGTGAACTCACCGTCTTTGCCGACAGGCCGGATGGTATCGCAGAAGGCGAAGGAAGGCCATGCCCAGGAATACCATTGGCCAACCTTGAGGTCGCCAATGCTCGGCATGCCGGCCTGGGGGCGGCTTCTATTGCGTGCGCCCAAGTCTTTTTCCCACGGGTCGAGCTTGAACGAGGTGCGGCTGATTCCGTCGCCATCCTTCTGCTCAACTACGATTGCCTTGAAGATCATCGCTCTTTCCTCTCGGTTGATGGTCGAAGTGAAATGGTAAGGTTTGAAATGAACCCTGCATTATACATGAATACATATATGCTGTCAATAGGGCTCCCTGGGGATTGACAAAACACGTATTAATAGTATTATATGGAGATGAATAAAACGTATGTCGTTACGGGCGGCGCGCCTCTTAGAGGCGAAGTGACTGTCGGCGGTTCAAAAAATACCATCACAAAAATGATGGTTGCTTCACTTCTTACGCAAGAGCCCGTAATTCTGACAAATGTCCCAAAAGTCGGAGAAGTAGACCTTACCATCGAACTACTTTCCGCTTTGGGAACACAAATAAACTGGAATAAAAAAATTGGCTCAACCCTTTCTTTGGCTTCCCCAAAATTACAGAAAGATAATGTCCTTGCATCTTTTTCCGGTCGCAACAGAATTCCCATATTACTTGTCGGTCCTCTATTGCATCGCAACGGTATTGCTGAAATCCCCATCGCAGGTGGAGATAAAATCGGCCCACGACCGATTGATTTTCATATCGCGGGTTACCGTGCCATGGGAGCAGAAGTGGAAGAAAAAGGCGACTGTACTATTTTTCGCACAAAGCGTCTTACTGGTGCGCCAATTACTCTTCCCTACCCAAGCGTGATGACAACAGAAAGTTTACTTTTGGCCGCCGTGTTGGCGGAAGGAAAAACTGTAATTAAAAACGCAGCCATCGAACCGGAAATTATTGAACTAATTGATTTGCTACAAAAAATGGGCGCGATAATTTTTCACGAACCAGAACGTACTTTTGTTATTGAAGGCGTAAAATCACTAAACGGCGCAGAACATAGTTTAGCTCCCGACCGTATCGAAGCGGCATCTTTTGCGTCCGCAGCCATTGCTACAAAAGGAAGCGTTTTGGTTCGCGGCATCAATCAGCAGGACATGCGGACATTTCTTAATGTGTTGCTAAAAGTAGGTGGTGCATTTGAAGTGCAAAAAGACGGCATTCTATTTTATTACAAGGGCAGTTTGCACGGCACAACAATCGAAACAGGCACGCATCCCGGCTTTATGACTGATTGGCAACCGCCATTTTCGCTCATTTTAACGCAAGCCGAAGGAATGTCGGTAATTCACGAAACAGTGCACGAAAAACGTTTCGGTTATTTTGAAGGCCTTAAAAAAATGGGCGCTGACGTGAATCTTTTCCACGATTGTTTGGGCGGACATGAATGCAGATTTCGTGAAATGACATTCGGCCACAGTGCCGTATTAAGAGGACCAACATCTTTCATGGCGGCTGATTTGGAAATTCCCGATTTACGCGCCGGCTTTGTCTATGTTATTGCCGCTCTAATGGCAAAAGGTACTTCCAGAATTTCGGGAATTGAACATCTTGATCGCGGCTATGAATCTTTAGTAGAAAAACTTTCTGCTCTTGGGGCGCAAATTCATGTAGAAGAAAATTATCCTGAGAGTAAAACTACCAACCAAACAGAAAAGCATTTCGAACAAGAATTTACTCCTCCGCCTTTTCCGGATGAGTTGATCCCCCTAGAATAAAATACCAACATGCAAATGATGCCATTCCCGCGTAGGCGGGAATCTTTCTTCTGTTTTAGTTGGTCATATATTTTTTTATAAAGATCCCCGTTTTCACGGGGATGACTGATGTCATTTTTTAATATAAAGCTGCACCTTGGCGCAGTTATTTGGTTTTATTTCTTTTTCCAGTTCCCAGTCCGAAAGACCAAAAGCATAAGTAACTATTCTGGTACCGGGACGGCTTTTGGCACGTAATTTTTCAGATAAATTTTTCACACTTTTTGGCATAAGAAAAAGGAAAATTACATCTGCTTTCGAGAAATCAGCGTTGAAACCATCGGCCAACAATACTCTCCCGTTCAGCCCATGAAACAATAAGTTAATCTTTGTGACCACCCACATGAACGGGGATAATTCGTAACCAATTACCTTGGCTCCCCGTTTTGCCGCGGAAGCGATAACACGGCCATCGCCCGCGCCCAAATCCATCATAACCTCATCCTTTTTTATTTGCGCCAAATCCATCGCGGACTCTACCGCCAACATAGGCGTAGGAGCATACGGTGCTCCCTTCCACGCGGCATAAGCGGTAAGAATACCGGCTGCAAGTAAAAGAAAAGTAAAAAACCAGAAAACCAATGGAGTCAGAACCCGCGTACTTTTACTTTTTTTGTCAGAAGTGCGTCCGCTTTGGGAATACGAATGGTCAAAATTCCATCCTTGAGCGATGCATCAACTTTTTCTGAAACTATATCTACTGGCAAAATAATCGAACGAGAAAACGAACCCCAATAACATTCGCGGTAGAAATAATCATCTTCTGTAACTTCTTCATCATGACGACGCGTACCACGAATAGTCACCATATCGTTCGTAATAGAGACATCCAGATCATCCGGTTTTACTCCGGCAATCGTAGACTTAACTACAATAAACTCCGGTGTTTGATAAACATCCACAGTCAATTGCCCTTCTTGATCTTCCATACCTGCCGAGCGTTCGCTCTTTATTACACTTTTTGGAGCGTCTTCGTTATCGTGGTCATCAGAACGTGTTTCTATTACCTGTTCGTCATCATCTGATTCAATATCCACCTCATGACCGGCTGATCCGGTCAAACGTTGGAATAGAGATCTACGAGCTTCCATATGAGTAGATTATAACACAGAGATTATTAAGTAAAAACCCTTAATTATTTTGCGCGCAACTCAGAGACCAACCCTCGCAACTCTGCTATTCCATTCTCTTTAAGAGACACTTCTGCTTTTTTGATTCGCAAGTTATTTTTCTGTTCGTCAATAATTTCTTTTGGCGCCTTCCCCGCCATCTGTTCTAAACGCGACTCAACGCGGGCAATCTCTTCTTTTATTTTTTCCACTTCCGAACCAAGCGAGACCAAACGGGCATCAAGCGGAAGAGTCGCAACAACATCTCGCGGCAAAGAAATCCTCAAACCAGATTTGGCTGATAGCTTAACCCATGCTTTGCCAGGTTTTTCCGTAATGTTGGAAAAATTCGACATGCGCGCGATAGCTGACACAGCAAAACGCAATTTTGGATTTACTTTTAGAGAAATTGCTGGCTCCTGGTTTACGGGAATACCAAGCAGTGATCTCAAGCTACGCAGCTCCTTAACAATATCTTGAAAATTTTGCATTTCTTTACCGATCTTCTTTATCTTAGGCATGCTCGGCCAAGATGAAATAATCAACATCTTTTTCCCGTCACCATATTCTTTCCAAAGTTCCTCCGTAACGAATGGCATAAACGGGTGAGCCAGTTTTAAAATATTTTGAAAAATGTTTTTTGCCGTTTTACGATCAGTCATTCCGTCTATCTTGCTTACCTCGATATACCAATCAGCGAAATCATCCCAAACAAATGCGTGCAACGATCTTACCGCATCGCCAAAACGAAATTCATCCAAAGCAAGAGTTACATCTTTAGTTGTTTGACTTAAGCGATCAGAAATCCATTGATCAAAAACAGTCGGCTTTGCGCTTCTCTTTTCCTTACCGCTTTTATTCTCAAGAAACTTTCCAATATTCCATAATTTATTCACAAAATTTCTGCCAGTACGCACGGCATTTTCATCAAAACGCAACGCTTGTTGATCTTGCTGTGTTTGCACTAACAGCCCAAAACGCGTGGCATCCGCACCATATTGATTAATCAACTCCATCGGATCAATACCTGTTCCAAGCGACTTACTCATCCTCTGCCCTTTTAAATTTAAAACGGTGGGATGAATAATCACATTGTGAAAAGGTATTTGCTGGCTGAGATTTTTTTTGCCGTATTGCTTAGCCGGCAGATATTTTTTCCTGTTTGTAAATTCTAAGCCCGAAAAAACCATCCGCGCCACCCAAAGAGCGACGATATCTCGGGCGGTTGCCAAGACAGATGTCGGATAAAAACGCGCTAAGTCATCAGTCATTTCCGGCCAACCAAAAACAGCAAACGGCCAAAGTGCCGAAGAAAACCATGTGTCTAAAACATCAGGATCTTGTTCAAAATCTTTACCACCGCACTGCGGGCACTTTTTGGGACGCACCGAAGAAAATACAACGTGCTTATCTGCTGAATTTTTTCCACTGTTCAAACAATACCAAACTGGTAATTGGTGTCCCCACCAGAGTTGTCGAGAAACACACCAATCTTTCACACCACTCAGCCAATCTAAATAAATTTTTTTCCACCGTATCGGATGAAAATTTATCAAGTCTTTCCTCGCCGCGTCCATAGCCGGACCAGCCAAAGGAGCCATCTTTACAAACCACTGTTTAGACACAAGCGGCTGAATTACCGTTCCACAACGCTCACAAATAGCCACGTTGTGTTTTAAATTTTTCGGATCTTCAACTAAATATCCTCCGACTTTCAAATCTTCCAGCACTTTCTTTCTCGCTTCTTCCACAGTTAAGCCAACGTATTTCTCTCCCGCCTGTGCCGTCATTTTTCCGTCTTCACCTATAATGTTTATTATTTCCAACTTCTGACGAGATCCAATTTCCCAATCTGTTAAATCGTGAGCGGGAGTAACCTTAACCGCGCCTGTGCCAAATTCTTTTTCCACGGCATGGTCGGCAACAATCGTAATTTCGCGATCAGTCAAAGGAAGCTTTACCTTCTTCCCCACTAATTTTTCATAACGCTCATCTTTTGGATAAACCGCTATTCCGGAATCACCGAGCATTGTTTCCGGACGAGTGGTTGCAACGGTAATTAAACCGGAACCATCGGCCAGTGGATAATTTATATTATAAATAGAGCCATCTCTTTCTTCGTAAACAACTTCCAAATCGGAAATCGAAGAAGAACAACGCGGGCACCAGTTAACTATTCTGTCTCCTCGGTAAATTAGCCCTTTTTGCGCATAATGAATAAACGCTTCCGAAACGGCGCGCGCATAACCCTTGTCCATTGTGAAACGTTCACGCGACCAGTCACAGGAAACACCCAAGTTTCGCAGTTGTCCGCCAATTGTTTTTCCGTATTGTTCTTTCCATTGCCAAACCCGCTCAAGAAACTTCTCACGTCCCAAGTCATGGCGCGTTAGTCCTTCTTTTCTAAGCTGCTTCTCCACAACATTTTGTGTCGCAATACCGGCATGATCCATACCGGGAATCCAAACAGTATCATCGCCCCTCATTCTGTGATAACGAACCAGCGCATCTTGCATTGAAGCATTAAGCGCATGCCCCATATGGAGAGAGCCGGTCACGTTGGGAGGCGGAATAACAATCGAAAAAGAATTCTTGCCACGCGGTTTTTTTACCGCCGGCTGAAACGCTTTGACCCGCTCCCAAGAGTGGTAAACCTTATCTTCTATCTTCTTTGGTTCATACGGACCTGATTGCTTTGTTTTTTTATTTAGCATAGTCAATTACTAGCGTACATTAACGTGTTGAATTTGTCTTTTCAAGTGTTTTTGAAAAAAAGAAAACGCGTTCTCGTGGGTACGAGAACGCGTAAAACGAACAAAACCGAATCATCCCGAGAAGCTCCTGATGGCCTGCAGAACGTAGTCATTCACCCGGGGGTGACTGCTGGTTCCGCTGGCGGTCTCGGTGCAACTGTGGATGCCGACGGCGCGCCATCCGCTGTTTTGCCTAACGAAGAGCGGTCCGCCACTCATACCGCCCCACTGCCTTCCGATGAAGCCCGACACGCCGATTTGGCTGTTTGTCAGATATCGAACAGTACCGGAGTGGGTCTGCTGGTAGTTATTGGGCGACACACCGTTGGGATATCCAGTGACGTTGACGCTGTCGCCAACTTCAATATCCGCACCCAGGCCAAAGTGTCCGATTCCCGGCGACCTGGCGATCTTCATGAGCGCCCAGTCATATTGCGAGTAGCCGCTTTGCGGCATACTGCCGTTATAACTGCGCCACATATCGCGCCACTCGGGACACAAAAGAGTGTTCGTGACACGATAACCTCCGTACGGCTTTTCCGGCCGGGAAAGCGCCAGCCCGGAGGTCGCCGGATAGAAAGTGATGGCTTCCTGCGACAGATCTCTAGTCCCCAACGGAGGGAAAAACAGGCAATGCCCAGCTGTGAGCACGAACTCGTCCTCAATCAAGAAACCGCATCCGATCTTGTTGGCGACCGTGTACATACCCACCCAGTGATACGGATTACCTGCTCGACTAGGGTGAGAAATGTACTCGGACTTGGCCTGTGAGGCCTGGCCGAGCGTGTAAGCACTAGCCAATGCGCCGGCGACTAACTGTACGAAACTACGGCGGGAAATCTGATTACGAGACATTTTGAGCTCCTATTGACTACTGGTTATACAAGTTACATTCCAACTTAAACAAGGGGTAATTATACTCTTATATTGCTATTTTGTCAATCAAAATACCCCACTTAAGCGGGATTCTATTAATTCAAATTTAAATTTATATCTTCAATTCCAGAAGCACCGCGACTCCGATCATTGCCGCGTTATCCGTACAATATTTTATCGGCGGTACGACAAGTGGCACTACCTTAAGATTTTCCCGCATTTTTTCCCTCAAAGCGGTGTTGGCAGCCACTCCCCCGACAATAATAACTTTATTTGCGCCTTCCTTTTCTAGCGCCAGTAATGTTTTCTTTACTAAAATTTCCACTATTGCCGCCTGCGCGCTTGCCGCCACGTCGGCCCTTTCAATATCTGTAAGTTTTTTGTCGCGGATCGCGTAAAACACAGCTGTTTTTAATCCGGAAAAACTGAAATCCAAATTATCAGAATTCAACATCGGTCTGGGAAAATCGTACGCCTGATCATTACCTTTCTCCGCTAATTTAGAAAGCTCGGGTCCCCCGGGATACGGAAGATCCAAAAGTCGCGCGATTTTATCAAACGCTTCTCCTGCCGCATCATCACGTGTATTACCAAGTAAAGTTAGTTTCAAATCTTCATCCATTCGATACAATTGCGTGTGCCCACCGGAAACAACTAAAACAATCGCCGGAAATTCATGCTGACTACTCTCGTCTTCACCAAGCCATGCCGCCCCAATATGCCCCGCAATATGATGAACCGGAACAAATGGCTTATTCCATGCCGCCGCCAATGCCCTACCCGCAGTTTCACCCACTACAAGCGCCGGTTTTAGCCCCGGCTGTGTGGTCGCAGCAACGACATCTATATCATCAACTGCAACATCTTTTATCGCTTCCTTGATCACAAAGTTTATCGCCTCCACATGCGCTCGCGCCGCCACCTCCGGCACAACTCCTTTTGTTAATTTATGCAGATCTATTTGTGAGGCAACAACAGAAGAAATGACACGGATATCACTTCCATTCATCTCAACCACCGCCGCCGCGGTTTCGTCACAGGAACTTTCAATTGCCAATACGCGTTTCATGCAAGAAATGTAGCACATTTCAGCATTACGCCAATGTTATAATTGTTGCTCTTTTCAATGTTCTTGATTTATTACCTAATATTCTTTATCCTTTACTCAAGTTTTTGGCCCTATCGTCTAACGGCTAGGACGGTGCCCTTTCAAGGCGCAAACCGGAGTTCGATTCTCCGTGGGGCTACTCGAGATTTGTTCTGCTTTGCAGAACTACATAATGTACACAAAATGACCAAACATCCCGTTTGGTCATTTTGCACAAGAATCGAAGAACCCCGAAAGTTCGAAGCCAAAGCGAAGAACTGAGGGGCCTTTCCTAAGCCCAACTGAGTCACTTAAATTCAGCACAAGAGCGGGATTTCCGTGGAGACGTTTCTTACTTCAACATCACCCCAGCAATAAATCTTCGCGCATCCTTATCGCGACGGTACGAAAAATAATCTTTACTGCAATGAGTGCATATTCCCGAGACTTCAATATTTTCCGGTCGAACTCCAGCCAGCATCAGTTGTTCCCTGTTCGCTCCCCATAAATCAAAATAATCTTTTTCTTGTTTATCGATTAGAAATTTTTCCAGTTTGTTTTCTTTTGCGGCGTTAATAACATCATCTCCCACCTCAAAACAATTTGGTCCGATGGATGGTCCTATTTCAACCAAAATATTTTTGGGATCAGTTCCAAATTCATCAACTATTTTCCGCACTGTTTTTCCTGCAATATTAAGCATCGTTCCCCGCCACCCAGCATGTGCCACACCAATTATTTTTTGTGATTTATCGTAAAAAATAATTGGAACGCAATCAGCCACTAAAATAGCCAAACAAATATTCGGCAAATTTGTAATCAACGCATCGGTTTCAGGTATGGCACTTTCGTAATCTCCACTTCCCTTTCCCACGTCGCTTGCAACCACAACATGCACGTTGTCTCCATGCACCTGTTGGCAAAAAACAGTAGAAGAAATATCAATATCGTGTTTTTTGAAGAACGTCTCTCTGTTTTTTATTATATCTGACTTATCACTATCCCTAAAACTCATATTGCCCCACATAAGTGGGGCAATAATTGAAATCATATTATATTCCTTGTCTAACCCTGGAAAAATACAATAAACGATTTAACTAATTTAGTACGGACCGTATGGAAGAGGTGCTGTAGGAGTAGCTGTCGGGACAGGAGTGGATGGAGACGTAGACCCAGAATCAGACGAGCCAGAATCCGATCCGCCACCATTGCCACTTCCACCAGATGATCCACCACCATTATTTTCTGCAACATATGGTTTAACCAGTACCCCCTTTAACCCAAGAAGCACACTCACGCCATTTTCGTAAATTCCAGTCAAACGTAAATCAGCTCTGCCTAATTTGTAGTTAGCGGGAATCACAGTATCAATAGTTGAAAGATCTTGGCTAACTTTGAAAGCCAGATTCTTGCAAGTAGTTTTCAGTAAAGCTTTGCTGCAAATCTCCACTTTTCTTCCCATTACACCCTGCTTGGTTACAAATTTTAATGAGACTGTTTCTCCCTGCCTTACTGAGATCCTGGGACCGCCAAAACCAACAGCTCTAGCACCGATAAAATCTCCAAAAAAGACAGCTAAAACTAAAACTATTACCAATACCACAACTCCGGAAACTGCCAGCAACAATTTACCCTTTTTATTTTCTGGAGCATTAAAAAAACTTTTTTGTTCATTCATCTCCCCACTCATTCCCTGTTCCCCTAAATCATTCGTCGTTGTATCCATAGTAATTTTAAAAGTAATTAGTTTTCCACAGATCTTTTATCTATATGAAAATTATATCACTTTAATCTAATATACGTATTTTCTAAAGAATTTTCCTCTTATAAAGCTTTAATGTATTAGAACGAAAAGGAGTTTTATTTTGTACTGTTGTAACAAGCTCCCAATCATTATTTAATCTGTTTATTAAATTATCTTCACTTCGAAAATACGCAAAATCAGTTAGGTTCTCCATCAAAAGCCACTTGGTTTGACCATTTTTAATTTCTTCGACAACGTTTTTCCATTCCGGTAAAAAAATATTCTTTGTTCCGATACTGATAAAATCGTATGTGTACCAAAGAGGATGACTAATTCCCCCAAATACGTTATGCCCGGAGACATAAGGAACTATAACGGCGCCGGTAAGGATACTATCTTCAGTGGGTACTAATTTGGTTATTTTTTTTGCCATCAAATTTATACCATTCGCACTAAACATCCCTGTCCAAGGATGCCTATATGCTGAAATTAGACTCATGATATTTATAAGAATAAAGGCAATCATAACGATGAACAGAGTTTTTCTTGAGAGTTTTTTAAACACAGCAACGGCCAATACTGCGAACATAATTGTCAGAGGCGCGAAAAAATCAGCTGCGTAGTCCAGCAAAAAAGTTGGCCAGAAAAAATACAAAAATACCAGCGCGCCAATCCAAGAAAATGGAATCGCTAATAATTTTTTCCATGCGCTTTTGGCTTTCCCGAATAATGCAAAAAATATCGTTGGAAGCGCTAAAAGAGCCAACGTAAAATGCACTGTGGCAATCCGTGCCAGAGTCTTTAAAGATTGCGCTAACGTTATCCCCCACACATCAGTTTTACCGGCGCCGGCTAATTTCTGCGTGACAATCTCAAAATATCCTCCTCCTAGGGCTTCTGCTAGGCCAATTCTTCCATATAAAGAAACGATAAGCCCAAACCAAACAGCAAATAGCACAGCGGCTCCTGCGACAAACCATGCAATAATATTTATTTTTTCTCGCGTACTTCTTGTGTTAACCAACGCAATAATGCCAATAGGTACTAATAAAGATAGGTTAGTTTTTCGTGCGCCAAAAGCTAAAACAAAAACAATACCGCTTAGGAAAAAAAACAAAAACTTTTTACGCCCGCTCACACTAAGCGCCGAATAAAATAGAGCGAGACTTGAAAGCGCAAAAAATATCGCCCCTGTTTCCGTGTGACCAAGCGTTAATATGACAATAGGGCCGGAAGAAATAAGCCAAATTGTTATTGCTATTTTCCCGCTCTTTTTACGAATATTTTCGGCTACGACATATAAAGGAATAATTGTTCCAATACTCAATATCAAATTGACAAAACGCGCGGCAAATAAAGAACTATTTGTAAAAAAAACGCCTGCCATAAAACTCAAAATCACAGACGGTGCCTTGGCCAAAACATCTCCAGCAGGAATATGAGCAGAAAGCAGAGTTTTAGCATCATACAAATAAGCTCCTTCATCGTTAGAAAAAGGAAAATTAAAAACAAAAAAGACTCTCGGTAAAATACCAATAATCAAAAAAAGAAAAACAAAAGAAAAAACTCTTTTTCTTTGCTTTAAATTGCCGTACGAAGCAGATAGATGACTAAATTTATCGAGGAAAGACATCTAAAAATATTATACCCTCAAAACAACCCAAGAAGGCCCTTTCGGACCTTCTTAAAAACCATTTTAATTTTACTCAAACAATCTAGTAGGGACCATACGGAAGATCTGGTGTTGGAGTAGTAGGCGCATTTGTTGGAGTAGAGGGATCACCGCCATCATTATTGTCGTCATTTCCACCGCTACCGTTGCCCGACTCTCCTGGTTTATTTTCAACCCTAAAACTATTACTGGTAATTTTTACCCCCGGAACATAGTTGCCATTTGCATCCAGCGCCTGAAGTAAAACACGATATTGGCCGATGTCAGAATTTACAATTACCTTCTGTTGGCCATCATTCATTGTCGACTTGAGCATAATTTTGCAAACCGATTTGTTGGAAACAGTGCAGAAAGAAATACGCTCTAACGGAAATCTGTCTTTATTAAATGTCGGCCACGAAACAACAATAGTTTGTCCTTGAACAACCTTTGAAGGAGTGACTTTAACCCTAAATACCAGAGAATTCATAACAGATGCAAAAAGTTGATCTTGATAATTTGCCACAAGCACAGCCGTAGCAAAGATGACAACAACAATTAAAGATATTATTATAAATTTATTTTTTTGGTTATTATTTTTTTCAAATTTCGGCTGTTCATTAAGAACTGCACTATTTCCTTCTTGCTCAGTTGGAATATTAACTTCTGGCATTTTTTTAATTATTATTGATAAGTGAAAAACTATTAAAAATATTATAACACAAAAGAAGGCCCTTTCGGGCCCTCTTTTCGGAAACACCTTTTTATTTTACCAACCTAATTTCTCTATTACCTCCCCCGCCGTTTTATATTTTTCCTCACCCAAGCTCTCGTAGAGCCACTGTCGATCTTCCGGCTCAAGATCGGACAAATTTTTACAGGTGCGGACTAAATCGATCTTTTGCGCAGGATATTTTTGGTGCTCCCTAAAATGCGCGATCATTTGTGATCGATTGTGCATTATACATCCCCCCTTCCTCAGACATCATTCGCTCAAAAAATCCTTTTGTCAAAAAGAGGTGTCAGCTATTAACAACAAAAACCACTCAGGACTTGAGCAGTTTCTTTTTCTGTTGAAGCAAAATAAACAAAAAGAGACAGCCCGTTAATGACATCATGCCAACAAGCACAAAAGTCCAGCGAAAACCGATAAATTGAGCGACCACTCCTCCGACCATTGCGGCCGCGGCTGTACCAAAACCTACCAAAGTGGAATACAGACTCCATTCGAAGCTCTCTTTGTTTTTGTCCAAATGCGTGCTCCAAATGCCCAACCAAGCAGAATATGCCAAACCACTGGCAGCTCCATGAATTATTTGGGCGATGTAAATATGTACTACCGATGTAGCAAAAATATAGATAACAGGCACTATCGCCACCATCACGGTACCCAAGAGAAGCCAGCGCGCCCGTTGAGCATCGTTGTAGGCATCGACTTTTAGCGAGAAAGGTAGCTGTACCAGAGACTTCACGAGCATGAAAAGTGTACTTGCGGTAGCGGCGGCAAAAACAGACCCGCCAGAAAATCCGTCTTTGACAAAAATAGCTAAAATCGGATCAATTAACCCAAAACCAGTCAAAACAAATATGTCCGAAAGCATTAACAACTGGATTGTACGGTTGATGCGAAACATGTTGTTTAAAAAATAAAACAAAAAATTGCGTATGTCATTTTTTCCGTAAAACAACGATAAAATCGGCAACATTAATTCCTGTTATGCCCGTGGCAATTTGGCTATTTGTTCGCGCTAAAAAATTAAACGAATCATTATTGGTCAAATATTTTTTAACAGAAAGCTTTTGTTTGCCCGCGTTTTTTAAAACATCCGCGTCACCAAAAGCACCCGCCACATCTGAATTATCTCGCCCATCCGATGCTGCTGACAAAATCAAAGAATCTTTTTTCAAATAATTCAGCGCGCCAAGTACAACTTCTTGATTGCGCCCTCCTTTTCCTTCGCCCGTTACTTTTACAGTAGTCTCTCCGGCTACAATCAATGCTTCTCCTTGTTTTACAGTCTTGGCAAGCAATTCACCTATTTCTCTCGCTTCTCCGGTAATCGCTGTAGAGAAAATACGCGGACGATAGCCGAGTTTACGCGCTTCCGCCACCATTGCTTTCACAGCCAATCCGTTGTTTACAACTAAAATATTTTGGACCTTTCGAAAAACATCTCTGTTTTTTGATGTTTCAGACAAATCCCCTTTTGAGATATTACACTTGCTGGAAATATCATATTTTTTCAGAACCCTCATGGCGTCTTTCACAGTGGTCTCATTAAAAACCGTAGGCCCTGAAGCCACTATCGCGATATCGTCACCGGGCACATCGGAAAAAATCAAACCTATAACGGCTGATTTTTTTACCATCTGCACCAATTGACCGCCTTGTATCGCAGAGAGATGTTTGCGCACAATATTCATTTCTCCGATTGTCGCTCCCGACTTCATTAAATTCTTTGTAGTACAAATAAAGTTTTTTAGTCCTACGGCATGCGGCCAATAAAGCAACGCCGATCCACCACCGGAAACAATAACAATTACCAAATCCCGCGGACCGGCATTTTTAAGCATCGCTACGATTTGTCCTGTGGCCTCTAAATTTTTCGTACTGGGAAACGGATGCGTCCCGACAAAACTTTTTATGTATTTAAGTTTTCCCTGCTTAATATCGATAACGCCTCCCATCGAAATTCTTTTACCTAACATTTTCTCCAACACACGCGCAGCTTCCAGCGATGCCTTTCCGCACCCCACAACAAAAACTTTTTCGAAATTTTCCAAATCATAAACTTTTGATCCCACTTTCAACTTCGTACCATTCACAGCAAAATGCCTGCGCATTGCTGTTTCTGTTTTTACCGCCATCATTCCCTGTTCAAAAATACCCAGAGCATCTTGCCGAAGTTTTGTAGTGGCGATGCTACGATAATTTTTAATCAATTTTCCCATTTTCTTTAATATAGTTTTTCTTTTTTCTCACGCAAAAATGAAAACCACTCTTCAATTAACCCAAGCAAAAGTTTAAACGGCGCCTCGATAATAGCATCCATCAAAAATAGAAAAATATTTATTTGAGAAGCCCGCAAAGATATCTCTCGCCCAAGATCCAAGATGGGCATCGTAAAAAAATCCAATAAAGAGGAGCCGAACTTTTGCTTTGGCGCAACGATACGATACTCGCGCATAGTTGAACGCAAACGTAAACCAAGAAAACTGACCAAACCAAGAAAAATAATAAAATAAAATCCACCCAGCAAAGAAAAATTTGCCAGATTAAGAACCCACACGATAACTACAAACGAAATGATAGCCGTGAGAAAATATAATATAGCAAACACACTGGAACGGAATGTTTTGCTTTCCACTGAATTTATTAATATATCTGATGCTGAAATATTTCCATCAACAACATCTTGCACTGCCTTAATAAGACGCTCCGTATTTTCCTTCCCCGGACGCGGCACACTCCCCGCCATTAAAAAAAGCAGAGTCGGTGGGAAAAGCATATTGATAGCAAAAGGAATATATCTAATTTGACCAAGATAAATTTCGTATGGAATTTCCGTGAAAAACGCTAGAACTCCTTTTGTTAAAAACAAAAACGCAGCGGCGTGCCAAACACGTTTTAACATTTGTTTCTCTGTACGCTTAATACGCTTTGCTAAAGCATCCTGCACATTTGCACCTAAGAGTTTTTCGTCCGCAATAATGGAATATGCGTCCGGTAAACGCACAATGTCACGCAAGATACGATATGGAACGGATGGAGCATGCAAACGACGCAGAACACGTACGGCAATATTAGAATGCAGCGCATCTTCTATGTCTTTTTGTACTTGCGGAAAACGTGCCGCAATCGCAACCAGTTCTTCTTCGCTGGATTCATTCTCCCACGCCGGTTCGGCAGTGCGAAAAAGGTGCCAAAAAAGTTCCGCTTCATCCGTTTTGGCTAGCACACGATGACAAGCAAGGAAAAGTTGAGTATTTTTATCTCCCTCTTCTATGTTTTCGTCCTTCCATACAACACGCTCCTTCATATCTTCAAAGAAAACGTAGACTAAAGCATCGTCACCTTCCCTTGGATATATAATCCTATCAATCTCTGCGGCCGCCATGGGCAAAAGCCATTTAGGGAAAACCCCATGATTAACTTCTACAAAATTAATATACTTTTCAAGAGTTTTTGCAATTTTATCTACGTAACTGCCACGAGAAGTATTAACCGGAATATAGTGACCACGCACTAAATCTTTTAATAACGTTAGAGAAAATTTTTCATTATCATTTGAAAGCCCCCAACGCAGATTCAAAATACGAGCAATGGCTTTGCGCCGTAAAACATCCTCATCGCCAGGATCTAGAAGGTTACGAAAGCTCTCGTAGGCAGAATCTACCTGCTGAGTGGCGGCATGAATTTCGAGAGCGTCATCGCTATTTTCAGCTCGTACGGGCACTACGCCAGAGGTAAAGAACGGGATTAAATTTTGAACCTTTGAGCGAATCATTTTTTTTCACAAGTAGCATCCGGCATCCAAACCTCGTAGTCGCCACCAATAAAATGCCTATAACCGACATTGCATTTGTCACAGAGCTGAGCATGGCCACAAATATTTTCCTGCTCTTTACGAAAATTATGACATTCCAAACGTGAACTGTGCTGCCATTTATTAAAAATGTGCCCGCAATCCACGCAAACATCGTACAACGGCCAAACCTTTCCACTCGCAGGAGGAACTTCGTATATTCTAATTCGCGCGCCGCACGCAGAACATTCTTTGGGAATTTCACTCACGACATCCGCCCCATCTTTCCCGCATACTTGATTTTCACAACGGTAATAAACTTTTTGTTTGCAGTCAGCACATGTTATTTCGTTGTCACGATACATTGCCGGACGCATTACCTCGGGTGTCCACTGTGATCTGACTCCTTGTGACAAATTGGATTGGTATTTCCCTTCCTGCCGATAATCAGCATCTGTCGCTGCTAATTCCCTGCCTTTAAAGAAAACTAACTGGGCATAGCGTTGACCAACCTTTAACGGAATGTGGTGAGTGGCGGAAGAATTATTAAATTCCATCGTCCACCTATTGTGATAACCGATATCTCCCCATCCGGCACAACGACAAACTTCCAAGAAACTGCGCCCGGCACCTGAGCGCGCCTTCATCATCGTGGTAATGTCGCGCGATGTGCCGCCAATAAATTCTCTGGTGCTACATAGCAACTGTTTTTGAGGAGCAATAAAATATATGCGGTCGCTTGGATGAAAGCCCTCCAAAGTATTTTCTATAAAACGGTTATGCAACCACCAGCTATGACGCGGAGCGAAACAAAGCCGCCCCCAAACACGATTCACATCTTCCTGTGAATTGGGATTAAAAATTCTTCGTTCAATCGTGGGTGATGTTTCCTCCCAGTACCAAGGACCCAAAGTTAAATCGACACTGCTTGATTTTATATTTGATTCTTTTCCATCTTCGTAAAAGATTGCGCCATTTTGGATGGCATCCAAAATATCCGGCCGAGACATGAGAGAAAATTGGTTTTTCTCTCCGTTTTTTTGTTCATCCATGTCCTGAAAGATACCTAAAACTGCACGATTTTACAAGAAAGAAAGCTGCGTCTTTGCGATACCGACCCCGCGGCTGAGGCCTGATGTTGAACAATAAAACAATCTCCATGTGAAAATTTTGGCCTGAGTGAAATAATTTCCTTGGTTTATTGTTGGAGATTGCTTCGCTTCGCTCGCAAAGACGCGCTTACTATCCAATGTTTTCCGACACAAGAAAAACCACCCGTCGGGTGGTTAGTGTGGTGTATTGCTACACGATATCTTTGAGCTATGGTCTCTTGTCACTTCGTCGAAACGAGGTAAAAGCGACACGAAAGATCAAAGATACGAAAGGAGCAAAAAGCGAGAACTAGTGATGGAATGATCCCATGAGAGCGGCAATAACGATCCAAAAGATCGCGATAGCCACAAGCCCATGAGTCACTTTCACTGTGAGCTTCCGCACGACCCCCTTCCCAAAACCAGTCATCTTCGCGCCTACGTTTAAGGCGATAAGAATGAGGGCAACAGGAAGAATCATTTGCAGTAGCTGATCGACAAGTCGCGGGTTCATAGTTTTTTCTCCAACCATGAAGGATTTTCTCCACGCACAGTGCGCAGAATTGAATCCGTGACTTGTGATTTTCTTGCTCTATCATGTTTTCCAAATGTACAATCGTACTCGTATTTTAACAGAAAATAACACTTTCGTCAATTTTAACAAAACAAATCCACGCCTGTCCCTAAAGGCAAGCGTGGAATATTATTTACGCGATTTTTCTTACTCAGACCGAATTACTTGTTGTAACGTAGCTAGAGAAAAGTTTTATAATCGACTCGACGATTGTCGTGACAGTATTTTGAGGAATACCGCTCGTGATAACTTGTTTAATCAATACGCTCAAATCTGCAATACTCAACGTGGCCTGTTTTTTCTCTTCTTCCGTACATGCACCAGTATGTTTTATTGTGACCTTCTTTTGTTGTGTAGCAACACAATCGTTTGGTTGTGTCTGCCCATTTACATCACAAACAGGAGCATACGTTTGAGGACAAACTACTGCGGTATTTTGACCAGACGAAGATCCAGGTGTTGGAGTTGGACTAGTTTGATTACTGTTCCCCTGCTGACCACCTTGATTAGGTTGACCACCTTGATTGCCACCGCTCTTATTGTTGTTAAATGGATTGTCGTTTGCACTCGGTTTTGGAGAAGTAAACGGCAACGGAGACGGCGGATCCACGAATTTACAGTTCTCTCTCTTCACAAAGACTACTTTTTCTTTTGAATCATAAGTCCTTGTTCCTTTCGTGTAGAAAGTAGGTTTCATGGTTTTACCATCCGGCACTGTGTAGGCGTGCAGATTATCTCCAAGCGACTGCTTCGCCTGATCTTCCGACAAAGATGTATATTTACCACCACTCGCCCAGTCCGGACTCTTTCCACCGCTTTTTGTAGCATCTTTCTCTAAAATATCGTAGTTGGATGTGGATTTATCCGTCGGATTACACCCCGGCTTCTGCCTTGCATCGGTAGTTTTTCCTTTCTCCATAGACCAGTTCAAACAACCAAAGTCTGCCATTCTTAATTTATAATTTAACTCGCTTTCTCTTTTAGTGGCTTTATCCCCATTTATATCTTTTTTCTCAGTGCTTTTATCGTCATACTTGTAAACATTTTTCATACCCCAAACACCATCAAATTTTTCATCTTGCCCGGGCTTTACCACTGCGCACATGCCTATCCATTTTTTCATATACTCATCCATGGTCGCTTTGTCTTTGGCAAAAACCGGCGCGCCCTCGTTACCTGGCGGAATGATAAATTGATTATCAAAGCCCTTTTGCGCAAAACCTTCTTTAAGTTCCGCCATGGTTATAACACCATCCTGGTTTGCATCAGCCGCATTAATATCATTTGTAAATACAGCCAACCTTCCAGCAGTACTAGCATTGTTACCTACCCAGCTAGATTCACCTGGTGAAGAAGACGTGATCGCACCAAGATTATTTGTCGCGTCGCCAAAAATATCGTAACCATTTTGTTGAACATAGCTAGCCAAATTTCCTGAACCACAACAGTCCACAATTGTAATACCCTGCACGTTTGCGTTCTGATAAGCAGCGGTTACCATACCGACTTCAGTCGGCATGCTATAGCCGGTAGCCGTGTAGTAGGAACCGGGATCACCGTGGCTCATAAAACCCATTACCTGCATCGCATTAGGATCTTGCTGCGCTACCGCGGTCATTTGATTTACCATTGCTTGTCCGGTTGCCTCCCAAGTACCCTGACTAAAATCGTTCATATTCTGCACAGTAACGTTTACACCAGGAATCGTGGATAAATTATTAAATTCATCCGAGTGCATTCCGCTGACATTACTAGGTGTATACCACGCAAAAGCATTTATTGGCGCATCCTGTGCTTGAATATCATTGCCACCCACAAAATAAATACTGGCGGTTAATAAACCTACTACTATTATGGCAATACCTATTTGCCCTGTTGTTTTTTTGATACTCATAACGTTAGTTAACTGCCGTGTGTGAAACTGTTCCACTAGTCGTTCCAGTAATGAGGTCTATTATTGCTTGTGTTACCGAACTAATCATACTTTCAGACATTCCACTAGCCAACAACTGATTGAGTAAATCTGATATGGCGGAAACTGTAGAACTTTCAGATCCCTCGTCTTCGGCAGTACACGCTCCCGTGTGTTTTACGGTAACTTGTTTCTCATACTCAGCAATACATCGACTACTGTATGTAGCACCATCATTTCCACAGACCTGTTCATTCGCAGAGGGTGTTGGACATGAGTACGACGACGCGCTTGAAGTTGGTGTGGGAGTTGGAGTTGCCGATGAATTTTGGCTGCCACTGCCCATTCCTTTTAGAGCTTGCATCAACGCTGGCAACAAGCTTTGCAAGGCCTTGTCCATACCGCCGCCACCACTGCCATTGCCTCCGCCGTTTCCTTGGCCGTTACCTTTATTTTTATTCCAATCAAAACCGCTCTTAGGCGCTTCTGGAGCCACCGCGGTGCTTTTGGTATATTCACATGTTTCCGAAACGGCAACATCTGCATCTTTAGACCCGAAACTCTTACAATCCGGTTTACCCTTTACACTTTTCTTACAAATTCCAGGATTCATCTTTATAGCATCTTTACCAGGAGGAGGAATCATATAACCTTTGTCTCCAGGAGTTATCCAATATTCTTCGTGCTGTTTTCTAGTTGGTCCATCCGGCTGAGCCTTGTCTGCTTTTATGTTGCCCTTTTCTGCTTCTGTTCTTATACATTTTTCATTAGACATTCTTGGACAAACTTTATCACCTTTGCGTATTTCGTCTTTTCCTTGTTCTACAAGTGCATTAAAATCTTTATCCATCGTAACAAAGAACTTGTCTGGTTCCTTAATTTCTTTTTCTCTGATCAGAAAATTAAGCTTGTCCTCTTCGAGTCCTTTCAATGCTGGCTTACCTTCCCGATCCACAGCATATACGCATGGCTCTGGTGTAATCGTTTCCGTATCTTTAAATTCTGGCGTTGGTTGCTCTGGGTAAACTACACCAAGACATTCACCGATAATATCTTCCATATACTCGTGGTAGTCATTAAAAGCCTTTACGCCCATTGTTCCATACATCTCTCCGTTCGTTTTAGACATGCCAGGAACAATTAGATAACAGCGATCTTCAACATTCTTAGATTCCAGTGCAGCATTTCTGTCCTTAACCATCTTTTTCATTTCGTCTAATCTTTCTTTAGTTATTTGGCTTGCATCAGTAAGCTTAGCAATCGGATCTCCGTTTGAATCGAGCGCAACTACAGTCGGATAACTATTGGATTCTGCGACTTTAAGCAATGCTGCCCCTTCAGGAGAGCCGCCACTAAATATAGGTATATTGTTTGCCTCCAATACAGGTTTCACTGTATTACATGGTCCACAAAAATCTGGACTCTTAACAGCATAAACACCAGACTCAAGTGCATCAGCATACGACGGGATCAACACAAAAACTACAACAGCTACACACGCGACCGCACTTGTTTTTATTAAATCAAACCCCTTAATCGTTTCAATGATTTCCAAAAATGTTTTTTTCATATTCATTGTACCGTCACCGTAGTTGTACAACTCTCGGTGCCGTTATTAACTAAGCAAACGTTATATGTTCCAGCATTCTGGAACGTGAATACTTCCACATTGCCCGCACTCACGGTTTTACTCACCTGGGGTGTTGTGCTGCCGTTTTTGTATACAAGAACCTGCTGATCCGCCTCGGAAGTATTGAAAAAATTAAAACCATCACCGGCGGAAACAGTTACTGTTGTAGGAGCCACTGTTTGTTCAGCACCCGTACCGGCAAGAAAAATAGACTGCGAAGCAAAACCAGTTGATCCAGTCGATGAATAACCACTGCTATAACCGCTATTGTTATTACCGCCCGTATTTGTTGGACCCACTGTTCCGGCCTGTGGAGCCGTCTCTTCGGCTGTTCCTGTTTGTGGTGTACTACCACCAGATCCCTGGAACATTTGCATCATCATCATTGCCAGCATCATAAACATCATCATGCTTTGCATACTTCCCCCTCCAGCCAGAGCACTTGCAAGCCCGGCAGCAGAGGAAGCTGAGGAAGATGTGCCGCAACTGCCACCAGAACATTGGGCGTTAGCCACCGGAACTAAAAAGCTTAACGGTGATATCGCAGGAACAAGAATTACCATCAAAAAAAAGCACGCGATACGTGTGGACGACGTTGATCTACTTGGTATTATTTTCATTGTTTGCACTCATGTTAAGAAAAAATGTTTTTGTTCCTTTTGTGATTATAGCATGAAAACAAATAGAGCAATAGCGCAAGTTGTGGATAAAAACATGCAACAACGACTAACCCCCTAACGATATTTGAATTTTATTTATAATGCACTACTTGCTCGCCGAAATTCTCGTAACAAGTTCAACAATAGCCGTGGTTACAGACTCAATCATGCTGCTCGGAATACCGCTTGTTGCTAATTGCTGCAACAGATTAGATAGAGTTGCTACTGTGAAATCAGAAGAATCGGAGACAGTGTCACTGTTTGTGCATGCTCCGGTATGCTTCACAGCAACCAGGTTTTCATATTCTGCAACACATTTGCTGGCATAAGTTACTCCATCGGTACCACAAACTTTTTCACTTGTTGAAGAAGTTGCGCATAAATAAGAAGCAGCTACTGGTGTGGGGGTTGGAGTTGCCGATGAATTTTGGCTACCACTGCCTTTTCCCATCCCTTGTAGGGCTTGCATCAATGCTGGCAGCAAGCTTTGCAATGCATTGCCCATACCACCGCCTCCTCCACCGCCGCCATTACCACTACCATCACCTTTATTTTTATTCCAATCAAAACCGTTCTTTTTGTCACTATCTGTTGCGGTGCTTTTTTCGTATGTGCAACTCGATTTATCTGTGCTTACAAATAAATCCATTTTTTGATTATTATCAGCGGCCGGTTTATCAGGAACCAATTTAGTTACCACGGAAGCCGCCTCATTAGTCTGGCAAGTGGGGTTATTTTTGTCCAAGCTAACCGGACAAATACCCGGACGTATATTTATCCCTGCTTTCTCCGGTGGCGGAAGAGTAATAAATGTTGCACCTGTTTCTAACCAATATTGCAAATGTTGCTTCATGGTTGGCGCAATCCCCTTTCCAAGAGATGGAATTGCCTCACCGCCAGAAGCATTAGCAGCCCTACTCGCTTCTTCGCTTATACATCTTTCGTTGGACATTGTAGAACATTCCTTACTGCCTATGCGTATATCTTTATTTGCTCCTGTATCAGTTATAGCTGCTAAATCCGTATCCATAGTTACGGAAAACATATTCTCTTTATTGTCTTCCTTGTTAAAGCGTTCTATTTGTTTTTCTCTTATTTTATTGTTTGCTTCTGACTCGATACCGGTTCCCGGTTCGACTTTTCCCTTACCCCAACTTTTTACCGCAGGATTTTTTCCCGTAAAATCAGTAGCATAAATACATTTCTCCTTACTTTCCGCTTCGCTACCAACTTCGACGTTTGTGGGATATTCAAACTGACTTTTGCCTTTTACTTTTGGCTCCGGAGTAAGAGTAGTAGATACCGCACAAGTTGGTTTAGCTAACAATAAATCCGTCAAGAACATGTATTTATCCTTGAACGCTTTAACATTAAGTTCTCCATACAAATTTCCATTCTCCAATGACATGCCTGGAGAAATAAGATAACAGCGGTCTTTGATGAGCTTGGATGTATCTTTCGGGGTATTTTTTTGATTTTTCTCGGCTTCTTCTATTTGTTTTTTAAAATCATTTAAGCCCTTACTTTCTGCAGCGTCTTTTAATTTCTGAATATCTTCGGAAGAAACTTTTCCATTTTTTATCTGATCCAATATTTTATTTTGAGCCCACGTATTATTATCTGCGATAGCGGCGGTAGCAAACATCATGGACTGTTCTGGTGTCAGCTGTGGTTGTACCCCATTAGCTTGCGCCACGGCTTGTGCTTCATTTATAAGTGCTTGGGCTTTACTATTGTTGTTTATAAGTGCTTCTTGTAGCAGATAATTTCCATCGGCTGGGTTACTAATAGTTCCGCTACCCGACTGAATCGTCGACAGTGCCTTATTAAACGCAAATTTACTTCCAATACCACTACCAACGGCAAGAGTCAATCCGGAGGTAGTTCCAGTAGAATCAATAACCTGATTTGCCACTGAAATGTTAGGCGCGATAACGACAACCAAACCAGCTACAAAATAAATAACTACCGACTTTATTTTTACAGAAGAAAAAAAACTAGCTACCACTCGCGTAATTCGTAAATATATTTTTTTCATGTTGTTGTACTGTTAAAAAACTAATCTTTTTTTATATAATATCACACAATTCAATAAGAAGGTCGCCCAAGATATACGGTTATACTAAATTCCGAACAGTGTTTGATCGTTTGGGGTGCCGCCCGTCATTGAAGATCCATAACTTTCTACACTCTGGCGCAAACATTCCAAGTAACCGGAGTCGGTGGGAGAATCGACAGGATAACCAGCATGGTCGCTAATGTCTTTGCCGACATAATAATCATGCTTGCGAATATGTGCGCCGTAACCAAAACATTCCTCGCAAAGAATGTGGTGAGTCGCTGTTCCGCCGCCGTCTATGTGCCAATTCTGTTCACCGGCATAATCTTTGATCGGACAAGCGATCATTTCTCCACAACGACAGAAACAATCGTAAGGATGATGCCAATTTTGATATCCGGGAGGATATTCGACATTTCCCGGGCGCCAATAAGCCACCCAGTATGGATCACCCGGCTTTTTGCCGCACACTTCCCCAAGTTGAGCAGTATCCGTAATATCTTTCCCTCCAATTTTCTTAAACCCTTCATATAGCCGATCGGCAGCCGCATTACCTTTTACACTATCATAATACATAGCTATCTGTTGCCCTGTTTTATAGCTCAACCATTTGGGGTCTGGATTCTTATACATACTACCCAAAGCACTCATCACACCGCCGAACCAATTATAGTCAGCGGGCAGTTGCCCAAGTGTTGGGTTAACATTCTTCTTGTATCCAGCAGTTGCCTGCACCGTTCCCTCGTGAATTGAAGGGTCCGATAAGTCACGCGGAATAATTACCGGACCGGTGTGCTGCCCCTGTGTTACTCGCGTGCCCACACCAACAAATATAACCAGACCAATAGTTATTAATAATACTTTCGAAAAAAAACGAGTGGTTTTTATTGCCGTAATCATTACTACGACACTGGAACGCTCGAACCTGAAGAGGTTGTTAAGCCGGTGTAAAGTTTCAGAATTGATTCAACTACGCTCGTGATTGTGTTTTGCGGTATACCGCTGGTCACGACCTGCTGAATTAGCTCAATGAGAGCGGCAGCATTATCGGCTGTTCCGATTCCGTCTGTACTCGTGCACGCGCCTGTGTGTTTTATTTCAACTTTCTTCTGCTTTTCGGCAACACATTGATTTGGTTGAGTTTTGTTGTTTATGTCGCAAACCGGCATATATGTCTGTGGACAAACTATCACGCCATTTATTGTGCACTCCCCTTCACTCACTACTTGTACGTGTTTTTGTTGTTCCGCAATACAACGATTTGCTTGTGTTTGGCCGTTCACGTCGCAAACAGGAGCATACGTTTGAGGACATGCGATACCGGGTGTCGGGGTAGGCGTATGCGAATAGTAAGGATTTGGGGTCGGAGTCTGCTGTTGCTGTTGTTGTCCACCCTGAGGATTCTGCCCACCACCACCGCCAGGAGGGCTCTGTTGTCCACCACCAGGAGGATTGTTTTGATTGCCCTTTGGATCTTCTTTGGGTTTATCTTTTTCGTCTTTCTTAGGATCTTCTTTGGGTTTCAAAGGATTCTCGTTGGGATCAGGGGCTTCCGGGGGAGTTGCAGTACTTTTAGTGAACTCACAAGATTTTGATACTGCAACATCCATATCATTTGGCTTTAAACTACTCAAAGACTTTCCGCCTGCACCCGAAAGTGGGACGTCTTTTGCATCAACATCCGCGCTAGTGCATGTTGGCTCCTTATCAATACTAATCACACAAAATTTAGGTTGCATTTTTATAGGATCACCACCTGGGGGTGGAAGGTTATAGGCAAAGTCGGGAGGTGCTGAAGAACTTCCTGTAGCCCAGTACTCTTCGTGTTGTTTAGGGGATGGACCAGCTGGTTGGGCCTGTATAGCTTTTTCGCCTGCTTCTTTTTGATCACAATATTGATTAGACTTGGATGGACATACTTCATCCCCAATATGAATCGCTTCCTTAGCATTGTCGGTCAGATTTTCAAAATCGGTTGTCATTGTTACAGAAAACATATTATATTTCACTGATTTTCCAATTAAATCCTTTTGCTTTTTTCGTATTTCAAAATTGGTTGATGACTCTGTTTTAGAAGCGATATTTCCCGCATAGTCCAGCGCCCAGTGACACCAAATATCTTCATCCCTCTCAAAGTCATCTTCGAGAATTGCAGAAAAACGAGGGGTCTTCGGTAAAACATCCGGCGGTAATGGGTTCTCTGGAGCGGCAATTCCCTGCCCAGCCACAGCACCAGTTCCTGGTGCACACGGGAAAGGAACACTCTTATCAACTTCCGACTTATACGGATGCGGATCATTAAATGCCTTAACACCTTTTGCTCCATATACGTTTCCTACTATATTAGACATTCCTGGAGCAATGAGAAAACAACGATCTTCTTGAATTTTGGATGTATCGGCGGGGGGTTCAGCGGGTTTTTCAGTTTCTGGCTTGCATGTACCACCTGACCCAGGGCAACAACCATTTTTGTCACACTTTGGCACAGTCGGATTTGAAGACTTGGGGGAAATGGTATCTTGGAATTGACTCAAAACGTCTAGCAAACCTGGTGGCATCAAAGACTTGGCCGAAGATGCCAGATTCACAAAAAACGTTGAGAAAACAACCACAATAAAAAAAACGGCAATAATTGAAAACGCCTTCTTTACCAACTTCGACGTTCCCAGAAAATGCCTTATCGATTCTAGTATTTTTTTCATGTTGTTTTTTGATTTTCTAAGTCTAATATTATTTTCATTAATTGTAGCACATTGTAGTCTGGGCTAGTACTAGTCCAGCAAATGAGAACTCAGCTCCCTATCTATACCGAGTTCTTAACTAATTCGTCTTGCATAAGAGAAAGATTGGAAATTGCCGCCGGCAAACCGGATTGCAGTTCCTGTGCTGCTTGCATTGCTGCATCTGGATTTGTTTTGGCTTCGACTTGAATCACCCCTAAACGATCATTCAAAAAAAGATTAATCGAAATCAGTTGCTGGTGGTACGCAACGGCGCTAGAAGGCACGGACATTGCTTCAAGTGTTTTATTATAATTAGCTACATCATTTCGGATTCTGGCAATATCTTCCGTATTTCCCGCGAATGACTGTACAAGAGCGTTTACGAAATAGACATTATCCGTCAGCACTTTTGGGCTTTTACTCTTCACGAACGCCAAATAGTCGCTTATGGCTTCAGCCGTATTCGAGTTTGAAACATGAAAAGTACTACTATCCACAACCGGAAGAGTGTCATTAAACTTTTTTGCTGTTTTGGTTGTAGTTACAGGTTTGTTTGTCGCAATCGGTGTACTGACCACATTTTTCTGACCCGTAAGAATACCGGCAAGTCCCGTACCAGAAGATGCGTTATTTGTAACCAAAGTATTCTCAGCCGAGCTTGTTCCCTGCTTACAGTCAATGTTGTCCAACACTCCGTTATTATTGATATCCAATCTGGCACTGCCGGCAATAAGCGGATTGTATCCGTTCACTACTTCACTGCCATCTTTATATCCATCATTATCCGTATCCGGCAACAAAACATCCGTGCCGTAAATTTTTTCAATATTATCAGGAAGACCATCATTATCAGAATCAATCCCCTGTACGCTCTGATTATTCATCCAGGCGCAAATTTCAGCGCCGTTATTTTTTGTGGATGCCGTTGTATTAAAAAGATCGCCATTTCCGGAATTATTTTGGTTGCCACTAATTAAGGGGGCCTCAGACGGATCTGAGGTCTGCGAAATACTTTCTGTTTTTTTTGAACCCCGGAAAAATACCAAATACCCCACCAACAAGACAATAATAATAACAACTCCGAGTATTAAATATGTATATCGTTTCATCCTTAACTACAATCATATCACAGCAGAAAACAATATTTTTTACTTATTAGCTATTGCCTCCAACGCTGTACGTAACTGACTAAGGGTATTTAAATATCCAGGCAAGACCTTATTAAAGTTCGTTGCAATAACGTAACCCGTTGCATCATCTCCATTCTTTTCAGCACTCTGTATTGCGCCAAGTTCTTGGTCGACAAACATGGTCATTCCTAAGAGGAGCTGGTGATGCTGTAGCGCTACCTCTGGAACAGAAACGGCTTGTAAAGACTTTGCATACGCCTGGATAATCGATCGCACCTTTTGCAATTCAGCCATGTTCCCAGCCAGCGCGTTAGAAAGCGCCGTCGGTAAAGTTGACCCTTTCGGAAGATCATCAGGGCTGTTTTTATCTACTGCAACTAAGTAATTTTTAACAGCAGTCGAAGAATTATCTTTTATTATTTTAAGACTTTTTGGATCCACGTAAGGAATAGTAGAGCTTGGCGTTGGCGATAACACAGGAGAAACACTCGCGGAATTCGCAATCGACAAGGGTGTGGCCGATGGAACCGGCATCAGTACTAATTGATGACAGTCCTCTCCTTGTCCTCCCGATTTTAGCGGATCACAGTTACGCGTTTTTTCGTCACCATCTTTAAAGCCATCGCCATCCGTGTCGGAGTTGAACGGATCCGTATTTATTCCACATTCCTGATTATCAAGAAGCCCATCATTGTCATTATCCAATCTTATTTTTCCGATTTTCGAGGGATCTATTCCCCGTACTATTGAATCGCCATCAAAAATACCGTCTGAATTTGAATCTTGCTTTGTTGCATCTGTCCCATAAATTTTCTCAATTATATTAGGTAGAATATCAAAATCAGAATCACTACCTATTTGTGCTAGATCACCAACACGATATTTTTCCATCCAGTCACAAACCAACTTGCGACGCTCTTGTCCCAACAAAATGACTGGACTAGCTGAAGGCCCTACAGGAGAAGCTAAAACTAATTTTGCTCTATTTGTAGTAATTACTAATTCTTTTTTTGGTCCAACTAGCATAAGAGTACCTGCGTACACTAAAACCAGAAAAACCAGCGCCGAAAGACTGACAATTAGTACTTTAATATATTTAGACATTTTTATATTAATATTTTTAATCAAATTAAGAATATCACGAAAACGATTTTCTTTTCCTGTGTCTATCTCAAAAATCACCAATTTTCTTTTATTTTCAAAAAATATCCAACAAAATTTATCGCTAAAACAAGAAACGGAGTTGCAATCAGCAATATTATAATATTCATCAAAGAAAATCGATAAAGCAGCGAACCACATACAATCCCGCCAAAAACCATGTCCAGCTGATCCCATGGCAACCAACGATTACCGGGAGCAATGCCTCTTTTGCGTTTAAAATAGCTTTTAGCCAAATCGCCACCAAGCGCTCCCCCGCCAAGTAAAATTCCCCAAAGAAAAAAGTTTTTTACTGTGTACGGAAAAACTAAAATCGACGCGAAAAAAGAATTATTCAACAACAACAACTGCGCAAAGGAAGTAAGAACCCCGGCAATTATGCCAACCAATATTCCTCTATATGTTTTATTGACACCAAAAATTTGTTTGGCACCATTGCTTCCACTTCCATCCAATGGTCTGGCTAACGACGGGAATAAACCAAGCTTCTTTGCCACCACCGGTGCCATATTAGCAACATAACAAGGCAAAAAAAGGTAAAGAGTAGAAACAATCAGATCACTCATATTTTTTGAGTTTATCACACAATATCTCTATACTCATACTTGGATGACAGATACTTCTAATATAGTTAAAACTATTTCAAAAATAATCCCTGGTGCGGACCCATTTTACTTCCCCTCATCAGGAAAAGTGGCATGTCTTATGATTCACGGCTTCACCAGCACGCCTTATGATGTCAGGGCTTGCGGAAAATATCTTGCTGATCGTGGCATCGCGGCGCAAGGAGTGCTAGTCGCAGGACATGGTACAACTCCAAAAGATCTGGCAGAAACAAATTTAGATGACTGGCTGGAATCCGTTAGACAATCATATTTTGAACTAAAGAAAAAACATTCCATTGTTTATGCTCTTGGAATCTCTTTGGGAGGAAATTTTCTAACAATCTTAGCCAACGAAATTGATTTTGCTGGATTGATTTTTGTAGGAATGCCGTTAAAATTTCGTCACGAAAAATCCTATCGCGCTCTCTACTACACCTTTCGCGCACTAGGTGTAAATTATCAGCGCAAATGGTACCAAAAATCCCTTGATCCGGAAATCCGCAAATTGCGTCCAAACTACCCGAGTATTCCTCTTTCTACTGGACCAGAGGTATTAAAAGCCATCCAATTATCTCGCACCCTACTATCTTCCATACATTGTCCTGTTCTCGCCATCCAATCAACCACCGATCATGCTGTAGACGAGGAAGCAATTACCGACCTCACAACACAAGTAAATACGAAAGATATAGAAGTAATGTGGATTAAAAATCGCTATCATGTTGTTTTAATCGATCACGGAAAAGAAGAAGCATTTGAAAAAATTTATTCATTCATTTCCAAACATACGGGAGGAAACTTTTAAAAAAATGAGGATATTAATGCTCTCAAACAATTATTTGCCACACGTAAGCGGTGTCAGTACTTCTATTACACGAACAATGCGTAATTTGGAGATATTGGGCCACGACGTAGAACTTATCGTTCCATCCGCCCCAAACTACACAGAGCATAATCAAAAAATACACCGCGTCTCGTCCTTGCCGCTTGGAGAGCCACTTATTCCTCTTCCCCTTCCAGGAAGAAAATTGGTGCAACGAATCGTAGAAAATTTTAAACCCGACGTACTTCACACGCATCATCCTTTTCTGTTGGGCAAAACTGCTCTTAATGTTGCAAAGAAAAACAATATTCCCATTGTGATGACATATCACTCAATGTACGAAGAATACATCCACTACATTCCCTTTTTCCCAGAAAAAATATTAAAAAATTCCGTCATCAAAAAAGTAAAAAAATTCGCTAACCAGTTGGACGCGATAGTTGCTCCTTCCGAATCTATTTCCAAGATTCTGCACGAACGTAATTTCAAACCCCCGATTCAAATTATACCGACAGGCATCAATCCGGAATATTTTGTCACGCCAAAAAGCGCAAGATTATCCACTAGAAAAAACTGGAACGTAAACGCTAAGGATATTGTCATTATTTCTTTTGCGCGCTTAGCAAAAGAAAAAAACTTTGAACTACTACTAAACGCATTCGCACAAATCTCAAAAGAAGCCCCAGTTCCCGTAAAATTAGTGCTGGGTGGCGATGGTCCGGCAAAATTATCTCTCCAAAAAATGTCTAAAAAATTAGGGCTAGAAAAGAATGTCATTTTTGCCGGAACAATCCCACATGAAAAAGTCCCCCAATTCTTGGCTGGAGGAGATATTTTTGCTTATCCTTCTCTAAGTGAAACCCAGGGATTGGTAACATTAGAGGCCTTGGCCAGTGGCCTCCCTGCAGTGGTAGTAGATGCTCCGGGCAACCGAGACGTTGTTCAAAATAATGTTTGTGGTTTGGTTTCCAACACTGATTTAGAAAGCTTTTCAGCCGCGCTAATTAAATTAATTAAAGAAAAAACGCTACGCACGGAGTTTGCAAAAAATGCCCCCAAAAGAGCTGACGAATTTTCTGAAATAAAAATGGCAAAAAAAATGGAGGCCTTTTACATGTCGCTAACTAGCAAATAAAAAAAGAGTACGAGTTTTCACCCGTACTCACTCCGACAATAGACACGCACACGCCGCTTCGCGGAGTTAACCGATCTCGACTACAGTAGTATGAGGATGCCGCAAAAGTCGATATTCGATTGCATCCATCATGCCTGTGTGAGACGAGCACATCACGCGAACAACCTTTCCATGCGTAGCAATAACCCGATCCAAATTCGCCGCGTCCGCCTCAGGAAGCCGAAGACCGCAGATCTCGCAACTGTACGGTCTCTTGTACCGATCAAGAGGAGTTCTGTGCACTAACACAGAAACGGGCTTGCTGGGTAGCGTGCCGCCTACAGTGGCACACCCATTACCCTTCGCTGGTCCACTCCCTGGTGCCGCTTGAGCACCATTGATTTTTTTTGTAGTACTTGCCGACATGAACCGATTCCTTTCCTTGGTTCTGAACTAACGTCTGCCAACTGTGGCCATATCGCGCCGAGCCGGATGACGACGAACGAAAACCGGTTTCTTTTCCCGAACACCGTCCGGTTTGTCATCTTGATGCGCTGACAAATCAGCCGACTCCGTCGAAGTTCCTTTGAACTGCGTGTGCTTCAGTTCCCCGACCATGATACCAAAGATGATTCCACGCCTGCTGTCGTCTTCCGACAAAGGCAATTCGATCTCCCTGGCGCCACCATCGGTTTCCCGAAGCTGCGTCGCACACCTCGGGCAAAGATCATGCACCGCTCGCCTACTGTCCTCCAGAAAGACTAGGGACTGACCACCCTTCGACAAGTCCGCGAAGGAAATGCGACACCACCTACACTTGTGCGTCACCACAAGCACTCGAGCTTGCTCGGGACCGACACGCTTGTCGTATTCCATCAGGAATCTTTCCAGCATTTCACGGAACAAAACAGAGCACGTCGTTTCGGAACTCATTGGGTTACTCCATGGGAATGCAAGAGATGTCAGTAAAAACAACATCCTCATGCCGGATCCTTTCCGTTCCAGCAAAAAAATTTGCAACGAACAACAACGGATATCCTTCTTTAAAAGAAGGATCCCCCATAAACAAATATGCTATTCTTCCATGCTTGTAGTGTCAACACGAATTGACGAACATCTGGAAGAAAGAACTTATCTCTACAAAATCCATTATAAAACGTTAGTCAATCGCAAAGTTTCGGGTTCCCCGAACTTTGCGACACTTCTTAAGGAAAAAGATGCCTAGAAGGAAGAACCTTGGTTCTTCCTTCTAAATAATTTTATTCAAAATGCGTTGTTACATTCAACTGACGAATCCGTTTATGTATCAGCTCTGCCGACTTCAGTTTTGGATCACGTTCCAATAAACGTTCTGCTGCTTTTCGTACACGCAACAAAAACGGCACATCGGTTATATTGGCAATTTTTAATTTTACACCCCCGGATTGACGTGTTCCGTAAATTTCCCCAGCCCCTCTGTGTTTCAAATCTTCTTCCGCTATTTTTAGACCGTCATTATTATTAACAAGAACATTCAGACGACTTAATGCTTGAGGATCGTTACTGGAACTAGCCAAATAGCATACCGCTTCTTGTCCGCGACGACCCACGCGCCCCCTAAATTGGTGCAACTGCGCCAAACCAAATCTTTCCGCACCTTCAATCAAAAGTGCCGTCGCTCCCGGAATATCCACTCCAACTTCAACAACGGATGACGCAACCAACATGTTCAACTTTCCTTCCCTGAATTCTTCCAATACTTTCTTTTTTTCTTCCGCTGGAAGTTTTCCGTGCACCATACCAACTTTAAAATCTGTAAAAATAATGGTGCGCAAATTTTCGTATTCCGTAATCACTGATTTTATTTCATCGTCCGGATTTTCAGACATTTCAACTCGGGGACAAATAACAAACACTTGCTCGCCTCTCTTCATACGTTCCGCCAACGACTCATAAATTTGTCCGCTTCCTTCCGGAGGCACCACCTCTGTTTTTACAGTTCGCTGACCAGGCCTCGGATCAAGCATTGTTACATCCACGTCACCATACGCCGTAAGTTGCAATGTACGTGGAATAGGCGTTGCGGTGAGTGAAAGAAAATGCGGCACTCCTCCCTCTGTCCCCTTCTTTGTCAGTTCATCTCTCTGATCTACGCCAAAACGATGTTGCTCATCCACAACAATCAAGCCCAGTTTCTTAAATTTTAAACTGGAATGGAAAAGCGCATGCGTACCGACAAGCAAGTCGATCTCACCCAATTCTGCTCTCTGAAATATATCACTCCGTTCTTTTTGTTTAATCGAACCGGTAAGAAGAGATATTTTCATTCCCCCCGCAGAGAAAAATTTCCGTAAACCTTCCGCGTGCTGGACAGCCAATATCTCAGTTGGCGCAACAAGAGCCGTCTGCGCACCACTTAAATAAACTGAAAAAGCCGCCAACCCGGCAACAATCGTTTTTCCCGACCCCACATCTCCGGCAACTAGTCGATTCATGGGAATTCCACATTTCAAATCTTCAATAATTTTTTCTACCGCCTCACTTTGCGATGATGTAAGAGAAAAAGGCAGAGCTTTTTTCATCTCTTCCAACTTTTCCTCAGAGAAATTTATTCCAACCCCCTTTTCTTTCATGCGCTCTTTCTTTCGCGCCAGCGCCGCTAATTGCAAAATAAATAATTCATCAAAAGACAGCCGTTTTTGGCTTTCAAAAAGTTTTTCTTCGGACGCGGGAAAATGCAAATTGCGTATTGCCTGTGCAAATGGCAATAATTGCTCTTCTTCTCTTGTTTCAGACGGCAAATAATCAATTAAATTTTCCGTAAGCGGTAACGAACGAGAAATCAAATAGCGTAAAAAACGAGATGTTACACCTGTCGTTTCTGGATATATTGGTACCAACCTGGCGGTATGTACTGGTTCTTTCCCCGCAATTATTCTTTCCACCTCCGGCGCGACTATCGCGATACCTTTTTCTCCTAGCGTCGGCGTACCCACAACATAAACATTCGTTCCAGATGGATAATTCTTTTCAATAAATTTTTGATGAAACCACACTAAAGGCATCTCTCCTGATTCGTCTCGCAACACCGCATGCGTAATTAAGACCCGCTTTGCACGCGCTCCCTGTCTGCGAAAGGTATTCTGCGCGGAAACTTTTTCCAGTTTTCCGCAGAGGACACAAACAGTTCCGGGAACAGTTTCGGATATCTTGGAAATTACCCGTCGATCTTCATGACGAGCAGGAAAATAAAACAGCAAGTCCCTAACTTTTTTTATTCCCAGCCGTTCCAATCCCTGCGCGACATTTGGGTTTACAGCAGGCAGACGGGCTACTGGATAGTCTAATGTCATATCCTTTATCGTACCGCATAGAACCATTTTTTGTCCGCTACTGCCTTACCTACTTGACGACATTACTTTACTTTGATAAAGTGGCTGTATGAACTGGGAAAGCACAGAAAACAGAAGACTAATTCAGGCAATTTTAACCCTCAAAACAGAGGGCGAAACTGCGCGTTTCTTGCGTGATTTAATGACTGAAAAAGAAATCATCGAATTCGCGAAAAGACTCCAAGCGGCAGAAATGCTTACTGAAAAAATCTCCTACTCTATTATCGAGAAAAAAACCGGTCTTAGTTCTACTACTGTCGCCCGCGTTGCGAAGTGGCTGAACGGAAAAGAAGGCGGCTATAAAACGATTATCAACAAACTTCATCATCGCAACTCTATCCAATCGCGGAGAGAGTTGTCTTGATGTAAATAATTATTTTACACGAAGCTAATCCCCTCCTTGATTGGAGGGGGTTTTGTTTCGCCAACCCACAACAAAATGGTGAACATCGTTCTTTGAAACCAAGGTGGAAAATGGAAACCCGAATCGTTAGGATTAATCCGTTTGTTCAGCCAGAAATGGTTGAAGCGATTGCGTCTGTTTACCAACAATCGTTTGGCGGTGAACCGTGGAATGAAGGATACCTTTGCCCAGTCTGCGCAAAAACATTTGCGCTCACGTTCAACGGCAAAACATGCCCTATGTGCGCAGAACGATCACGAACAGTACTCTTGGTTGAACACTGGCCCAAGAGCAAAATTGTTTCAGACTTCTATCGCGAAATGCAGAAGCGCGATCCTGTCTGTTTTGCTGCTCTTGCAGACGGAAAAGTAGTTGGCTTTACGTGGGGGTATAGTGTTAACGTAGATCCTGATCTCGACACACACCTCGATGCGCCCAATCTGCACCAATTGATCGAGGGCGATTTTTTCTACCTTGATGAATGTGCTGTCACGCCATCTCATCAGAGAAAAGGATGGGGAAAATGGCTTGTGAGTTGCATTATTCAAGAATCACGATGGGAAAGGTTTCTACTTCGGACAATGAATGATTCTCCCATGTGCAATCTTATCAAGCACAAGGGAGGAAGAATTGTTCAGCACATTTCGCGCAATAGAGTCATAATGAGACTTTTAACCGCGAAAAGCACACGGGCACAGGAACCATAACGAAGGATTATAAACTTCCAACACACCAGTCTTGCGTAAACCTACACAAGACTGTTTTTCTTTTCGCCAAGCAAAAATGCTTCTTCGCCACTTTGACTTCGATTTCCAGCAAATAGAATAACACTTGCCTTTTCAGCCCGCACTTCATTTTTTCCGTCCATCCCAATAATCTGACCTTCTGTTATTTCTTCAAAATCACTAAACTGCTTCGACAAAATAAAACTATTTGTTTTGGTTATGTATAAATCACACATTTGCACATACGATTGTTTTCTCGATTTTACATTGTTCTTTATGTGGCCACGAGCTTCAAGAAACGCAAAAATACTTTCCTCTGCCACTTTTCTTGATTCAAAATTATCAAGATAGCCACACTCAACACAGATTCCAATTTTCCCAATACTATTCATGTAATAGTCAGTTCCGCCTGGTTCCACTTTATCGAAACCATAAACAACAAGATTGATTGGCAAGTACTTTGTAGTTTCTTTTGCATTGGCTTCGCAAATAATAAATGGCTTGCTATTTGGAACAAAACTCGCGTGTATATCAAGCAGCGCATCGGCTTGATTGAGATATTTTTTTAGAAATTGAGCACGTTTATACTCATAGCTTTCTTTTTCTTTTTCCGAAAGTAAATCATCTTTTTTGAACATTCTATTTAAGTTTTCTTCCACAAAACGTTTATCTTCTTTAATGGCCCGCGGATTTCCATAACCAAACAAAACTCTTCCCTTTTCTATTTTTAGATTTGGTATGATTTTTTTCAACACTTCTACTCCGCATTTTTCATCACCATGGACACCAGCAAGAATAATACTTACTGGTCCATTTTCTTCTCCTATCAGTTGTATGATTTCTTCAAACATACTACCACTTTATCATAGTAAAGTGCGGCAGTCAAACGGCGAGGACTGCGCATGACAGGATTCCTTTTCATAGTTTAATAACGCCTCGCTTCGCTCGAGGCAGGACTCGGCTACAAATAATTTTCCTGACGGAAAATTTTCGCAGCCCGCCGCTCGCGGTTTTTGCCTTTCGCCTACGGCTCAAACAAAAACATCGCTGCGCGCTTCGAATCCTGACGCGAGCCAAGCAGTTGGCTCGCTCCGGGGTTCCTCAGCGCTAAGTATACCTGCTAGTCTCACTTTTCTGAGCCCAGGGAAAATAAAGAGCAAAGACTTTTGCTCTTTATTTTCCCTTCGAATCCAACTGGACTCCAAGTAATAAAATAGAGGCCCTTCGGCCTCTATTTTATTACTTGTGCCCCCGGCAGGATTCGAACCCACGGCCTCCTGGTCCGAAGCCAGGCGCTCTATCCAACTGAGCTACAGGGGCATTTCTTTGTGGGTGGCTAGAGGGTACCGCCCCCTCGTCTCCCGGACCACAACCGGACGTTCTGCTTTTGAACCATAGCCACCATGGTGCAATATTGCTATCGCAAATTGCATACTATTACACTTTTCGAGTTTTGAAAACAGATAAAATGATGCTTGGAGGGACTCGGCTACAAATAAATTTGCGTCCTTTGCTTTGGCGTTTCGACGCCTCAGTCTTCAGTGTTCATTGAAATACTTAGGATCCGAGACTACGCGCCTCTGGGCACGCAGTTCTCGGAGTTCTTCGATTCTTGTGCAAAATAAGTAACTCGCCTGCTTTTGACTAGCACATGCGAGAACATCCGCTTCGGCGAAGGTTCTCGCAGTGTTCATTGAAATAAGGAAGATGCCATTTGAAAATGGTCGCCTTTCGGCGACCTATTCAATGAGTGTGCTCGGAGGGACTCGAACCCCCAACCTAGAGGTTAGAAACCTCTTGCTCTGTCCGGTTGAGCTACGAGCACATATCTACAAATTACTCATTTATTTGATTAATGACCAGAGATCGGCCTCACCTCTCGTGCGCTTCCGCGCACTCGGGTTGGCCACGCCCTCGCCATCCGGCTTCGCCAATTGCTCGCCGGATAGGGCTCCGGGCCTGAAATCATTACGCGAGCCAAGCAGTTGGCTCGCTTGCAATGATTTCAGCCCCCAACCTAGAGGTTAGAAACCTCTTGCTCTGTCCGGTTGAGCTACGAGCACTCGTCGCGACGACCTCCGCTTTAAGTAATGAAAGTAAACTTTCATTGCTTACCGCTACGGTGTCGCTCCTCTCCCCATCGAATCTCCACTCGTTTTTCTTCGCTGCCCCTCGCATCCGCTCGGGGTTTCCAATCATTTGAATACACTTAGGTGTTTCAGCACTCAGAAAAACTTCGCTCCCGATTCGCTGGGGCCCCACGTTCTACGACTAAAAAACGATCAAACTTGCGAGAAAAGAATACGTCAAAGAGCGATTTCAGTCTAACCCTAATAAGCTAACCGTCAACATTCTCGCGCTTATTCCCTAGAATTTTCTCTACAGCAATCATAATACTACTCAAGCCATTACGAGTTTTTACCACACTTGCAGTTGCACCAAGTTCGTTCGCAGAAATGGCACGCGATTCATCGCCGGATTCCAGTAGTAAAATTATTGGGATTTTTTGAGTGTTATTCTCTGTTTTTATTTTTGCAAGCAAAGCTAACCCATCGATATCAGACAATATTCCGTCCAAGATAATAAGATCCGGTTGGTTCTCTGATTTTCTCAAAGCTTCCCCGCCCGTAGTAGATAAATCTACTTCGTATCCATTCTGTTCCAACTCTTCACTAAGAGTAGAAAGCAGACCGGCATCACTTTCAATTATTAATATTTTTGATACTTGTTTCATACGGATTTAATACGGGAACTGTGAAAAAAAATGTTGTCCCATATCCCTCACGAGACGTAAACCATATCGCCCCTTCATGTTGTTCAATAATTTTTTTAACCAAGAAAAGCCCCAAACCAGTACCGCCTTCATCCGAGGCCACTGCCCTACGACCACGAAAAAATTGCGTGAAAACTTCTTTTTGTTCCTCTTTAGGAATACCTATACCAGTATCCTCTACACTGCACAAAACATATTCTCCCCCGACGTTTCTTGTATTTATATCAACAGAAGCATTAACCGGCGCGATTTCATTAGTCTTTCTTATTGTCACCGTCACCGTTCCACCGCGTGGAGTATATTTTACCGCATTACTTAAAATATTAAGCGCCACTTGGTGCATTCTCTCTGGGTCACCAACAGTAAGCGGTATTTGAGATGTATCAGCCGACCATTTAACAGTCACTCCTCGCTTTAATGCTTCCCTTTCATTGGAACGCAAAGCGCGACGAATAACTTCCACTAATTGCATTGGTCGTTTTGCCACAAGAAACGCCCCCTCTTGCATCTTGGCGACATTCAATAAATCCTCTGCTAAAGTGACCAGTCGTAAATTGGCCTCATTGATCCGTTTTAAAATTTTTGCCACGTCTACATTGTTTGCCGTTTCCCCTAAAACTTTTGTTAGACGTTCCATATTCCAAGAAAGCATAGTGATAGGCACCTGCATTTCCCGCGCAGTCATAGATAAAAATTTATCAGATGGGATAGGAAAATTCTTTTCAGTGTTTTTCTGCACCACAAAGTTCGGCGTTCCTTTGAATTTTAAGATGTCTATGTTTGTTTCTCCCATACGTTTAAGAATAACACTTTTTGCCAACAAAAAAACGGCTCATCAAATTGAGCCGTTTTTTTAAGCATTCTGAATTGTCAAAAAATATTTAAGTGAAAAAATTCTGTTTCCACTTTTTTAGTTGTCCAAGCGAAATTGCCTGAACAACTGAAATATGGAGGGGACATCGAGTAGATGTCCCCATATCTCATTTTTTATACAGGTTGAGTTATAACCTGTTCCCCTAGCGCCCTTTGCCCGACACACTTCCCGAAGGGATGTGGTCGTGGCTATTTGGACTTGAGGAAAACGAACCGCCGCTCTCTCAGTTATCGCTGGAAAATGCTACTGGCTCGCCGACAGTAAACCGCTTCGGCAGTTTCTGTTTACTTCGCACAAGAAAACAATTTCCCGTCGAATGAACGACCGAGTACCACAGGTCGATAAGTTTGACATCGGTCGCAACTTCCCAGTCGCTGTTAACGCGCGGCAGATTTTTTAATTCCACCGCGGTTTCCGAAGTCTGTTCTTTTACAACCTCCCAGATGATGTTGAGACAGGCATAGATAACAGCGACGATCCAAAGCTTGTCTGAATCGCCAACTCCGTTCACTATCCACATTCCAACAAACGTCCAGGCCCCTGCGTTGACAAGATGCATCATGCATCCTCCAAAAAAAGGAACTCCGTCCACAATTCATCCCTGAATCGTATGAAAAACGGATTGTTCCAGCCACTAACGACCACTTTCTTGTGACCGTTATTGGTTGACGGGCGAACTAGGTTTTTAATCTGTTCGCCCTTTTAGTTTTCGCGATCATCGCGTTCCTCCCTGTTGTTTGGCCGAAACGATGCATTTCTTTGCTTCCGTTTCAGCTCTTTGCTGAAGAATTGCGATGATTCCACGCATCCCGTGTCGACCACCGCCGTCAGTAATTGTTACCGGCCTTGGTGAACAGACTGTCGAGTTGCTGTTTGCAACCATAACCTTCTCCTTTTGGGAAAATCTCCTTAGTCGGAAATCTACCGACCATTTCGATTCCACTTTCCTCGTACTTTATAATAACGCTGTAATTTCCCCCCGTCGAATATCCACTTTTTTAGTTGTCCAAGCGAAATTGCCTGAACAACTGAAATATGGAGGGGACATCGAGTAGATGTCCCCATATCTCCATTTGTTATCGCAGGTGAGTTTTGCCTGCGTCCCCTAGCGCCCAACTTCCTATTTGGACTTGAGGAAAACGAACAACCTTCTACTTCACAAGATACTCATTGGCAATGCAGTACAAGAAGATTGCACTGACTGCCACAATACTCTCGGTTTTGGGGAAAACTCGCCCCAGAAAAACCGCAACTATCACGAATGGGAGTGCGAGCAACAATCCCTTCACGATCCCGATTCTTTGTTCCTTGCCACTCCTTATCCCAATGAAGACGGCAAGAACAAACAAAACACTCCAAGCGACAATATTCCACATACCCTCTTCCCCCTTCCTCATTGAGTTGAGAAAAAAAGAACTACTACTCTCGAAGATCTTGGACTCGATCAGCGAAAAACTTTTCGAGTCCATCCCAGTACTTCATCCCTTTCTGGGCCGTAATGTGCCCATTATGCGTGTAGATGAGATCGCACCTAAGAACGGCGAAGGGATAGTGAGCTTCAACAAGCTCCTTCTGTGCGTCTCGCGTCAAGCTCTCAACGAGACGCTTCGCATCACTTTCCCCCCTCGCGGACGCAACTGATCCGCATCCATTCCGCCGATTCTCATCTTCCCAGCGGTTGAAAAACACCTCAACCAGCCCGTACGCTTCCTGTACCATCAGCTTGTACTTGCGAACAATCGCAAGCCAAACTTCGTTCTTTCTTCGAAGGCGAGAACGAAGCCACCCGAGGCCGTTCAAGTTCCGAAGAAGGAAGTACCCGACAGTCGTAACGACGGCCTGCAGCCGGTTGTCGTAGATCCTCACGCGGAAGTTTTTCACTTCCCGGGCGATGGTTTCGGCGTTTTCTTTTTCCGCTTCCGCCACAATCCCGACAAAACTCTTCATGTCTCTCACCCGCTTTTGGCGGGTCTCCAAAAAAGTGTTCCACGATTTTAGTTGTTCAAACGATGTTGTTTGAACAACTGAAGTATGGAGGGGAGCTTTTGATATTATCGTAAACTCCCCAATATCTCCTTTCGAAAAAAATGAACAAAACGTATTCGCACACGACGTTCAGGCACCGGCTTCTTCGCGGGGCCGAATAATCCTACGAGCCGGCAAAACAGTGAACATCCCTTGAGGGATATCGTCGTCACAGCGTCGAACAAGAAACGGTTCAGCTTGCCAATCGCCGAGCATATCAGAACCACATGGGACCACCATGTGATAGCTCCTACCACTGTGGCACGCAAATCCGAGACACTGGTACAATCCCGGATTGAGGTCGTCGGCCAAGGTGACGGGCAACTCGGTCTTTCTGCCGTCGACGTCGTAGTGATACACCACCACGTCCACCAGACAAAGAAGACCAACAATTGTACCAACCACGCTGATCATCCTACTCAAAGCGCCAGGACCCACGATGACTTCGCCGATCTCAAGCCCGGCGTAACAAAAAACGGCGACAATCAGAATGGACGCAGTGCAAAACAATGCCTTCTTCAACATCTCTCTCACCCGCTTTTGGCGGGTCTCCGTAATAGTGATTTGGAAAATCCCCCGCTGGTGAAGACGGATGTAATCGCGAATAAATAAATATGGCGATACTGCGTCTCCACAAGCGGAATATTTACCCGCCACTGACGACCACTTTTATTTGATCGGCATTGGTAGGTGGCGAGACAATTATCCAAATTGTCCCGCCAAAAAAAGTTTCTTAAATGAACAAACGACGGCGCAGAGTGTCTACTTGAGAGTGCCGGCGGCCGTGATCCCCTTCACGTAGTCCGACGAACCACCGCGAAGTTGAACATTGCATCCGACTTGATTTCTGACCTTCGTGGCAGAAAACACAATCTCGGCGATGTCGACCCCTCCCGCATGAATTCGCACGATCTGCTCAAGCAGATCCTTCACTGAGTACGATTCCTGCACGGTCGGCTGGTTCTTGCACGTGATGGTGAATTGGTAAAAAGACCCCATCATGTTGTACAAGTGAACCGACTCGATCTGGTTCCGACCGTAGTCGGATGACTTATCGTCCAACTTGTAGGTGATCCAGGCCCTGTTTTCCTGAATCACAATCTCGGAGCCGACGGGCACGAGCCCTTCCTTCTCCGTCAATCCCCGCAAAGCGACCGCGATCCGATCGACGTCGGCCAGACACGGCTTGCTGTCGAACGTGATCGCCCATTCCGTGGTGACACCCTGATGCCGCACCATCTTCACCGGCTTGGCCGGCTCGGCGGCGAACACGACGGACGACAACAAAACCAACACAATGACCGCACTAGCGAACTTCTTCATGACAACTCTCCTTGAATGATTTCCACTCTCAACCGCCAGGCGATGTTGCCTTGCGGTTCAGGTATGGAGAGGAGAACGAATAGGATCGTTCTCCTCAGTATCTCGTTTGGTTTAATTAACCCAGGTGAGTTTTACCTGTTTCCCCTTTCGCCTTCCTATGACTTGGGGAAACGAACAGATCAAACGGCGGTAAGTTTCAACAGCACGAATGCCGTGCTGCCTGATCCAAACTCACCGCGCAGTGCGAGATCACGAACCTCTGCGTACGAGAGGTCTACCACTTCGATGATCTTTTCATCAGAGTCCGGATGAGCCATTCCCCGAACCAGACTGTGCGCCACGAAGTAGTACTGGCTTTTTTGAACCGTACCCTCCTCACTATCCGCACAGTGGTACAGCTCCCATGCGCCTGCGAACATCCCGGTCTCTTCGTTCAGTTCACGCACTGCGCAAGCAATCGGCTCTTCACCGGGATTGATGTACCCCGACACCAACTTGGTTCGGACGACACCGGTATTCCAAGATTTCTCTCGGATGCACCGGATATTTCCATCCGCGGTAATCGGGATCACACAGACCCCGTTACGCAAATACACTCTCTCGAAAGTATGCCCATCACGCTCTTCGAGTGTGACACGTGTATACTTTCCCGCGAACACGTCTTTTTCCATCGTTTCACCCGCTTTTGGCGGGTCTCCAAAATGTGTTTCCACGATTTGAGTTGTCCAAGCGATGTTTCTTGAACAACTGAAGTATGGAGGGGAGCTTTTGATATTATCTCTGCTCCCCGGTTATCTCATTTTTTATACAGGTTGAGTTTGTAAACCTGCCCCCTAGCGCCTCGCTTTCTATCGAGACTTGGGGAAAGAACTACTATCTTAGCCAATGGGCAACCCTTTCACTACTCCACCAGCATCGACACGAAACGCCACCCAACACTGATAGGGACTGTCCTTCACGGCCCATCGCATCGCGAGCGGTTTCGCTCCTTTCTTTGGGGTTTCCCCCTCATTCACTGCGGGAATGACAAAAGCGAAAAATTCGCCTTCCCACACGTCGCTCGGCCGCCTTGTTTCCAAGAGACGATAGTCACCTTCCGGCAAATCAGTTACGTTCAGTACGTTCGTATCCATGGCATTTTCTCCTTTTGGAGTTGGGCCTGCCACAGGCCACAAATGAAACTGAAACTTATTTCCCTACCACTGGCGGCTTAGCTTCATCCACTTAAAGCGGACAAAGAACACATCACAAGGATGAAAGTCGCCATGGGTAGAAAGAGGTGCCAGTCGAATATGTAGAACTTATCGACTGGCACCTCGGTTGGATTGTTGAGAAGGTAGGAGAGGTTCTTGTACTGTCCTCGTTGAGGATCAATTACCCTTTTATGAAACCATTGGTTTCAACCTTTACTTCTTCTTGAATCCGTTGGACTACTTCGTGAGCTTCGAGGTCACGTGCTCGGCGACCATTTCGCCGAAAACTTCGGCGAAGAATTCGCCGAGCTCTTTGGGAGTCACTCCCATCGCTTTCGCGGAGTGACTCATCCTGCCGGCGGTGGAGGAATTCAACTTGATTCCCTCCTGCCCCAGCATGTACTTTAACGCCAACATCGTAAGCTCGCCCTTTCTCGCTTGGTCCATGATTTCTCCTTTCGAGAGCTTGGACCTACCAACTCGGGAAGCGAAAGACAACCTCTCGCAAACCCCGCCCACCAAGCCACTATAGCCGGATAGGCGGAGAACCAAACTTGCGCTTGGTTTTTTCGTTGACGGGCTGTAATAAAGAGAGAGTACAACTTAGTGTTAGATGTTTAATCTTGTTCGAAAGATCTGGGCGATCTTTCGTTTCCGATTAATATCTCCCACGATTGCTTCCGCTTTTTACCCTGTTTGATAAATAAATTATCTAACAGGGTTAAGCGGTTAAATTCCAGGGGTAGCGATGACGGCAAAGCCGTACGCGTCCCTGCTCTCTCTTCAAATCCCGTAATTTAGTTGTAAAGGGGCTGACTCCATCCATACAGACCCGTTTTTTATCAAGGGTGAAGTATACACCCGTCAGACGATTTTGTCAATGGTACGGCCTTGACCTCTTTATTTTTTGGCTTATATTAGCCCTTTTTGAGAGTCATCGTTTTTGACAGAGAACGGGGAAACCACTGTTCTTCAAAAATTGTACCACCCCCGCGAAGGCGGGGGCCTTGGCAAAAAGCCAATAAGATTCCCGCCTTCGCGGGAATGGGAGTTCTGTGGTGTTTCGTGTTACCCCCCCCTCCTCTGTCCTTAAATTCTATATCTCCCCTAACGGCGTTCTGTATTGCAGCGCCTCTGCCAGATGCGTTGATTTTAGTTCTTCATCACCGGCCAAATCGGCTATTGTACGAGCGACTTTAATAGTCCTGTGCACCGCGCGCGTGCTTAAACGCAAACTCTCCGCCGCTTTAACCAAAAGTGCTCTACTTTCCTCGGAGAGTTCGCAATATTTTCTCACCTGTTCCCCATTCATTTCCGAATTAGTTTTTTCAGTGCCAAAACGAGTAAACTGTTTCTCTCTGGCTGTTTCAATTCGTTCCCGTACTTTTTCCGACGGCTCCGATTCAAAATGGTCTAAAACAATATCCGCTTTTACCGCCGGCACATGCACGTGTAAATCAATACGATCCAAAAGGGGCCCGGAAATTTTTCGCTGATACTTCGCCACTTCTCCCACGCCGCAAGTACAAACACGATTTGTGTCACCGAAATATCCGCATGGACAAGGATTCATCGCGGCGATAAGCGAGAACCGCGCCGGAAAAGTTTGACTTCCCGCCGCGCGACTGACTGTTACAAATCCCTCTTCCAGTGGCTCGCGCATATGATCTAAAACCACGCGCGGAAATTCCGCGAACTCATCCAAAAACAAAACACCGCGATGCGCCAACGTAACTTCCCCAGGTTGCGGAGTGGATCCCCCACCAATTAACGCGACCGCCGATGTTGAATGATGAGGTGAACGAAAAGGCCGAGTGGTAATCAGTGATTGTTGGGAAGAAAGCAAACCCTTGATGCTATAAATTTTCGTTACTTCGAATGCTTCGCTTCGACTTAGTTTTGGTAAAATTCCGGCGAAAGCACGCGCAAGCAAAGTTTTTCCGGAACCTGGCGGACCATGCAGAAGCACGTTGTGTCCGCCCGCGGCGGCCACTTCCAGTGCGCGCTTCGCGTGTTCTTGTCCGGCAATTTCACCAAAATCGCTCAGATGTGCAACAAAATTATTTTCCTGTTCCGTATATTGTTCTACTTTCTCCATCTGCGCCCTATTTTCCAAATGCTCAATAATATCTCTCAAAGTATTTGGTGCCAGCACGTTCCCTCCCGCAAGCACGGCTTCCCTGGCATTTGCAGAAGGCACCACAAGAATTTTTTCTTTATGATCCCCAACATGTTCTCCAACCGCAACTGTACCAAGAATAGGTCGAAGCGATCCGTCCAGTCCCAATGAACCCAAGAAAATATAATTATCAACTCTTGCCGTTAATTGACCAGTAGCCAGTAAAAAAGCTAACGCAATTGGCAAATCAAATTGCGGACCGGCCTTGCGAATATGCGCCGGTGCCAAATTAACAATAGTGCGATGTCTCGGTGGTTCAAAACCGGAATTGGCTAACGCGGCGGTTATTCTTTCTTTCGATTCTTTTACCGCCACATCCGGCAAACCGACAATCGCAATACTCGGAAGCCCGGGCAACACTTCAACCTCGACATCCACAAGACAAACATCCAACCCAATCAGAGACGCGGAATGGACAACGGATGACATAGTTTTTAATATCTCACTATTTTCGAAAGAAAACAAAGATAGCTTGTCTTTGCGAGGCACATCAGTGCCGACCCCACGGCTTCGCCTGGGGTTGAACAATAAAGCAATCCCCACAAACGAAACAGTCACATATAACCTTGCGTGCTTACGATTGCCAACTTCTTTAATTGGAGATTGCTTCGGACTTGCTAGTCCTCGCAAAGACCAAAAATCAACTAGGCCCGGAAATCCGGACCTGGCGATTTTTCCCCTATTCAATTTTTGGTTCTAGAACTTTCCGCGCCGACTGCTTCCTTCCTCCATTAGCGCGGAAAGTGCCTTCCATGCGCGCCTCTCCGATTCTCCTTTTGATAAGCCGGTATCTAAGTAAGCGTCATCAAAATATTGAAAGTTTCTCATTCTCTTTGCCGCTTTCTTCCTCCCCCCTGTTGTCATTACCCCCACCTCCTTAAATTATTTTTTATTATTTATTCTACTGGGTGAATTTTAGGCACTGCGCAGAAGACGACCCGCATAAACAAGAACCACCGCTCCAACAACAGCCACTACAACACTGTAGACATTAAAACCCGTCACACCAGACTGACCAAACAGCGACATAATAAAGCCCCCGACAATCGCTCCCACTACACCAAGCACCACATCCATTCCAATACTCCTATTGCTGCTGGTAAGAGCTGACGCTATCCATCCTGCTATCGCTCCCAGAATGATCCAAAGAATTATTCCCATAACTTATCTTCCTTTCCGCGTTACGAGATTTTATTTTTAACTCGCCACGCATTTAATTTATCTATGACTGAAATGTACAACCTATTGTCACCACGCGTAGTGTGCAAAAACACAATGGCGTATTTGCATGTCAATAAAAACAAACAATATTAGTCGTCGCGTCGCCGCCAGTTGGCGGAGCGAGCGAAGCGACGCAATCCTCAAAAACGAAACAACAACACAAAACTATGTGTCATTACAATTACCAACGTCCTCATTTGGAGATTGCTTCGGCACTGATGTGCCTCGCAAAGACGACGAAATTACAACACTTAACTAATACTCAACTACAAACAAGCTACTTATATTTTTTTATAAGTAAGTAAACATACCAAACCATGCCAACAAATATTGCCACATCTGCCATATTCATTACTCCGAAATTTCCAATCGCCACAATATCAGTCACTCGGCCGAAAAGTAATCTTTCAGAAAAATTACTTATGCCTCCGCCCAAAATCAAAGACAAAGAAATTTTTTCCTCCACAACATCTGCATGAAAAAATAAATGCAAAATAAATGCAAAGACAACCACACTAACCACCACGGCAGGAGTTAAAGAAACAAGACCAAATAATCCTTTGTCGTTAGGAAAATTCCCAAACATCAAAAAATTGCCGCCTAGCGACTTTCCAACTAAACAAGATTTTACTATTTTTTTCGCGACGACATCAACCAAGATTACTGCGCAAATAGCGCAGACCGATACGAGATTATTTTTTAGTGATGTTTTAAACATTTCAACGCTGACGGCATCGCCAGTAATCTATCTTGCGAGATCTCTTCCCCACATTCTTGGCATAGACCATATTTTTTTTCTTCAATCAATTCTAGCGCGCGCGAAACATCACGTAATTTTATTTCTAATGAATTTTCAACTCCGACACGAGATACGTACTCTTCTTCTTCCGAAGCGTTATCCTCTAAATTGCGTCCATAATCTGGAAATGTCGCATCAAAATCGCCAGCAAGTTTTGGATCCTTCACTGCAATTAAATTCAGCTGTTCTGTTAATTCCTTTTTTTCTACTAACAGATTTTCTTTTTGCTTTGCGATGAATTCGCTTGATAATGTCATTTGTTTTTTTGTCGTTAGAAATGGAAAAGCCCTACTTGAGAGGCCTAAATAAAATATTTGTGCCTAGTAGGGCTTTGAACCCTAAGCATCAGCACAGCGTGCACCAACTTCTGGACAAAAACTTTTTTGTACAAGAGCTGGTGCAGGCCATGACTACTAGACGCTTAGAGCGTTTTTATACTCACTCATCTGCACGACTGAGTAAGTCGGTGACTCCGATCTTCAGGTGAAGAAAAAGATTAATCTCCCAAAAACTCTTTTTCCTACCTATTTCCTCCAAAGATCAAAGGATCAATTTGTTCGAGGTGTTTATGTTTGTTTTTTTTGGATGCGTGCACATCTCTCGTTCAGAGACACCTTACGACCACTAATAGGGGGAGATTAGTGGTCGAAGGGTGGCTCCGCTCTTTTACACCTTCGACCTTGGATTATTTTGTCTTTTCGAAAGAACTATTTCTTATTACCTACTAAGCATAGCAGATTTTTCGCTCTTCGTCAATATATTTTTGTCATCTACCTCAAAATAAGCCAACTAAAGCCAAATACATGAGTAGCTATATTGCGAAATGTAATTAAATTAAGACGAATTTTTTTTAAACCACAAGACAGTTGTCCACAAGCGGAACAATATATCATCTTCACACTTGTTTTACCGGATAAATACTGAAAGTGTACTGTCCCGCGCACACGGAACAAGCTAACTAAACGATCGCTACAATTCATAGCTTAAAGCGATATCATTTGTTTTATTCCGTATCTATTCTTTCTACTATGATTCTCACCATTTTATTTTTATGTTTCTTAACCCACCCTCGCCCCTTGCTTGGGGTGCCTGATGTCGGCCCTCCGTTATCAGGGAGGGAAACGCGTCATTCTCTCCCCTGCCTCGCCCCGCGTAGCTTTAACAAAGTGGAGATAAAAAAAGACTAAGGGGGCGTTAGTCCAACTATCATTTTAATCATCAGAACACCTAATTACCTACCCCATTAAAATAATTTTTGCGCCAGAATAATTTAATAAATAATCATCAATACTGCATTTTTTGCTTATGCAAAAAATACTTCTGTGAGCAAAAAATAAATCATTTTGTAAGTTAAAAAATTAAGAAAATTACTTGACCATCCTGCTTTAAAAGTTGCTCGATGACTCAAAAAGAAAGTTCATTTTTAGTTACTTTTTCTTGAGTGATATGTTGCTTCTTAGACACTTAACCTAAAAACTTTTTCTTAATCGCTCGAACAAATATGTATACAAATTTGTTCATGATATCCTTTTCCGTTATTTTTATTTAAACGTAATTTTGAGCTCGTTTTTTGATGAACACTATGATTGTTCATCAATTTACTTTTTTGGTTACCTTCTATATTATATGTTTTTTATTAATTTCCCCACCGCCTACTCCCCTGTTTTATTGGAGATGTTGCGGACAAATATTTGTTAAAACCACTAATTTTTTAGGTAACAGAAATTCTAATTTTTTGAATAAAAATAGATCAGATTTTTGGTAATTATTTTAAGATATTTTTGCTAATAACTTGTGGAATATTTATTATATCAAGTGTCTTAATTATATTTTGGAGATTGCTTTATTGTTCACCCTATGCGGAACGAGAAATGAGATAATTATTTAGACTACTTTTTATTATTGTAGATTGCTTCACCCAGTGTTGCGGGCTCGCAAAGACGACGACGCGGATACGTGTCTTCGCGAGCCATTGCTTTCAAGCGAGTCGATGTAATCTCCAATTACAAAATATTTTTATTTTTTAAAAAAAAGGTTATCCGAACGATGTCGAATAACCCTGAAAAATTTCGCGACGGTTCAACCCGCTCGAGTTGCAAGTTGCAAACTCTGCGGCCCGACCACAACTGCTACTCGCCCGAAACGCTGCACGTATCACTGCGAGCGGGCACAGCAGCAATGCAAGCGGGCAGAAAAGCCGACATTGAACCATAATAGTTGTACGGGTTTCGAACACCGCGCGTACTAAACTCGAGCTCGCTACAGAAGGAACGCAGGCACGGAGCGTAGTCGAAGACACCGTTGGCACGCGAAGAGAATTCGTCACCAGCGCAGTCGACATGCAACTGTTCCCAACGCACGAAGCGCTGAGGATGTGTAAGTGCCAGACAGCTGACAGCTAACGAGCCGTGGCCGAATTCGCCGGGAATGAAGAGTTCGCGATCCCGACGGACAGAACTGCCAGCATATCGCTTGCCAAGTTGGCTTGGGACAATCAGGAAACTACCGGGCTGGATTAAGTGGAGCTGGTTCTCCATTTTTTCCGTGAGCTCTGTCTGCTTGAGATAGTTCGCGTCGATCTGACCTTCGCGGTAGTTACGGAACTTTTGTGTCATACCAAGCTTATCCAAAACGATTTGAACAGCACTGTGGTAGCTCGCTCCCCGCCAGATGTACACCAGTGGTCCTTCCACCCAATCGGGAAACTCGGGCTTGAGCCGGTCGTACCACGACTGACCTTGCTCGAGCGCCCAAGTGGGATCGAGATTTGGGAAGTGCTGCATCAGGGCTTCCACCTGATCCCGAACGGGCTTGAGACCCGTGAATTCGGGAGGATAGGCGTAGCCAGAAAACACGACTTCGTCAGTGACGTAACGACCGCGGATGAATTCACGAATCGTTTCTTCAACGATGTCTTGAAATTCACCGCCCCTTGCCAGAAAACCTTGGTATTCTTTCGCCGTTATCCCAGTCATTATTCTCACGCGCGCTCTCACGAGATCAGTCGTCTGATCGATCTGTCTGGATGTGATTAATGGCCTTCCCATCGTCATCATCCCCTTTTGGCTAGAGTTTTGAAAAGAAACACACGACAATTATCTTTGCCTATCGAGACAAAGAACAGACTATTATTGTTTTAAACACGATAGAAGTCAAGAACACTAAGTCTCTTGTTTGTTATTGGGGATTGCTTCGGTTGCTGTCACAACCTCGCAAAGACGCGACTACGTATCCCTGCTCCTGCCCGCATTGCTACGCAAAGCGTTGCAGGCAGGTGCGGCAGTAACGACAATTTTTATGTTTTACTACTTCACCTTCTAGAAAGTAATACTTCCACTAAATGTCTTCGCGCTTGTTGGCTCAATGTATATAGAGGCAAAACCAGAAAGTAGCGTCTTTAAGGGTGCAGACAGTTTGGCCAAAACATCAGGACTGAATAGAACATACTGCCAGTTGGCTTGTATTTGACCCTTGGCACTAATTACTTTCGCAAAACTATCCGCTTCACCCTTATAAACATCTATCATTCTTTGCATACTATTTTTTGAATTGGACACGAGCAGCATCGAATCTGCTATTGCATAATCAAAACTGTGACTGGAATCTCCAAAGTTAACAAAACGAATTGGTACATCTTTATAATTATTATCCGCAAAAGAAACATCAGCGTAGCTGGCGCCTCCAATCATACTTCCCAATTTTGTTAATGCGGCTTCCATTAATGTCATTTGCGCCTTTAGATCATCAACTGCGCCATCTTTAATCTCCATAACAGCTACTCCGTCGGGCAAAAGATTGGTTGAAGATGCACCACCAGCAATATAATTACCAGTTAAATCAGCACGTATCTTTTCCAGCACACTTCCTTGATCGTTTAAACCATTGAGAAATTCCTGCATTTTGGGATCATTGGATTGGGAAATACGCCATTCATCAAAACTTTTCGATAGATCTGTTCCGCCTGCCGAAGAAAGAATCTCTGCTGGAATCGGCTTTAATAAATTATCCCAAGTAACTTGTTTTTTAACCCATTCCTTTCCAACGCCTTTGGCACCTGAAACAGCCAATACATTTTCCCCTCCTGATGATAGTGAGATCAAAATAGGATAATCAATGCTTGGAGAAAGATAAGTAAACGCCTTTACTACCGATGCCAACTGCCCCTGCTTCATATACAAATACTCCACAGATCCTGGTAATTGAGCTAACAAACTCTTGTACTCAGTGCTTCCACTTAATGTTTTTCCGCTCAAACCATCGGTTCTACCAACCACCGAACTATTCACAATCATAGAGGTATCGTTCGCCATTTTCTTTACCTTCATCTCCGTGCCGGATGGATCGATACTACCTTCACCAGTAAGCAAGAGAAATGGAACTGCTTCAGAAGAAGTACTACCTGGTAAAATACCGTACACCAAATCGCTCCATTGACTATTCAGTGAAGTCTTCTGAACTCCAAATTGTTCAAGTACCTTCGGCAAAATCTTCTCACTCATGATCGATCCATTGTGAAAACTAATAAAAGCCAAAGTTTCTGCCGGTATTTTATCGGCAATAGTCGCGGTTTTACGCGGCCAATACATCCAACCAGCCCACACAACAAGACACAATATCAAAGAAACAAAAACACCAACAAAAATACTGATACCGACAGCTTTGCCACTACCTTTAACTTTTGGTTGATTTGTATCCAAAACGACATTTCTCTTTGGTTCCGGTTTGTCCGTCTTGGCAACATTTAAATTGCTAACTACCGGACTTTTTAACGGAGGAGCTGCGACCTTTCTAAATGTTCTATCAAAAGATGTTTTTTCTTTTTCAATAGGCGTATTTACAACCGCGGCCGGAGTTGATACCGAAACTGAGATGGGGGTCTGAACCGGAATTGAATTAGGATTGTTCGCCTCAGCCAAATCATCAGCCATTGTCCGAATAACAGGCATGACGAAAGAAGCCGCTACGGCCTCTTTCGCCTTTATCTCTGGTTTATTATCTTGTTGTTTGTTTTGTTCTTGAATCATGTGACAAATTACTTGGGGAAAACCCCTTCCCTATTATTCTACCTGTTTTGCACGTTTATGCGAGAGGTTTATTCTTCCTTGGTCGTCAATTTCTGTAACAACCACGGAAATAATATCACCAACTTTAACAACATCTTCAACATAATTCACTCTTTCCTCTGAAAGTTCGGAAATATGCACTAGACCTTCTTTGCCCGGCAAAACTTCCACGAAAGCACCAAATTTCATCAAGCGAGTTACTTTGCCTTGGAATTGCTCTCCAGCCATAACTTCACGAGTCAAACTCTCCACCCATTTCCTGGCTTTTTCCATAGAAACAGGATCTTTGGCGGTAATCGTGACTAAGCCATCGTCTTCGACATCAATTTCCACACCAGTTTCATCAATGATTTGATTGATAAACTTGCCCTTTGGACCGATAAGATCGCCAATCTTTGCAGGATTGATACGCATTGTCAGCAAACGAGGAGCATACGGAGACATTTCCGCACGTGCTTCCTTAATGGTTGCTTCCATCGTTTCCATAATGCCCAATCTCGCTGTCAAAGCGCCGTTTAATGCTTGCTCGATAACATCCATTGGTAAACCGTGCTTTTTTATATCCACCTGCATGGCTGTAATACCATTTTTTGTACCAGCTACTTTGAAATCCATATCGCATCCTTCATCTTCCATACCGGCAATATCGGTTAAGACAACAGATTTGCGACCTTGGTTTTTATCATCTATCACCAAACCCATCGCGATGCCCGCAATAGTGGAAGGGATTGGAACACCGGCATCCATCAACGCCAGCGAACTTCCGCAAGCAGAACCCATGGAACTGGAACCATTGGATGACAAAACTTCTGAAACAGCCATAATTGTATAACCAAACTTTTCACGGCTTGGAATTAGACCATCCACTGCTCTCTCGGCCAACGCGCCATGACCAATATCTCTTCGGCCAGGACCGCGATTCGGTCGTACTTCGTGTACAGAAAATCCTGGGAAATTATAGAAATGCATGTAGCGTTTCTCAAAGTCATTGTCGGTCATTGTGTCCAAAATCATCGAGTCGCCAGGACCACTCAAGGTAATGATTGTAAGAACCTGCGTTTCACCACGCTCGAACAAAGCTGATCCGTGCGCACGCGGCACAACACCAACTTGCGCCGTAATCTTACGGACTTCGTTGATCCCGCGATTGTTTACACGCAAACCCTTATTTAAAATGTTTTCACGCACAACTTCGCTGTAAAGATCACGGATGGCTTTCTTGGCAATATAGGCCTCTTTATCCGCTAATTTCAATTCAGCAATAACTTTATCGTTCAAAGCGGAAAAACCGGCTTCAATATCCAATTTTTTTCCACCTTTCAAAACAATTGCTTCTGCATCCGCCATAGCGGCGGCTCGTACGCGCTCAACAAGATCTGTTGGCATTTCCTGTTTTGTGTAATCGCTTTTTGCAACACCCAACTTTTTTTGGATATCCAAAACCAATTCGGCGATAGAGGAAACTTCTTTTTGCCCGAATTTAATAGCTTCAAAAACTACATCTTCTTTTACTTCTTTACCACCCGCTTCAAGCATTACCACTTCATCCTTTGTACCGGAAACAATCAAATCAAATTCGCTCTTTTCTAAATCCTGTACCTTTGGATTAATTACAAATTCTCCGTTTATTTTTCCCACTCTTACCATGCCCAAAGGACCGGCCCACGGTATTCTTGAGATAGAAAGTGCCGTACTGGCGGCAATCATCGCAGGAACGTCGGGCTGATGTTCCCCATCGTACGCGAGTACTGTCGTTACAACTTGGACATCATTAAGCATGTTGTCTGGAAATAGCGGACGCAAGGCGCGGTCAATCATGCGGCTTGTTGTAACAGCATTATCAGTTGGACGACCTTCGCGTTTCACAAAACGACTGCCTTTGATTTTTCCGGCGGCGTAATATTTCTCTTCGTATTCCACCAAAAGAGGCATGTAATCAATGCCTGGACGAACAGAAGATGACATAACCACTGTTGCCAGAACAAAAGTCCCGCCAATTTGGCATGTTACCGAACCATCCGTCTGCGGGGCTAGCCCACCGACTGAAATAACTACTTCTTCTCCACCGATATTTTTCTTAAATTCTTGCGTATTTTGAAACGCCATTTTTTTCTATCTTTCCGCCAATTTCCCTATCGGTTGAGTATTTTGATCACCACGCGTCAAGGTTTTAATGAACCATGATGTGCGGAGACCAACAAATACGATAGGCGTTCTTGAAAATCGGCTAAATATAATAATTTAGGGAACGCTTGGAGGGATCCCTTTAAAAACTCTATATTAAGAGACTCCTCCAGCGATGCCTAGGCCTTCAGCTTAAGCTTTTTTGTAATTTGTGAATAACGCGCGGAGTCTTCGCGTTGCAAATAAGCAAGCAGGCGCTTACGCTTGCTCACCATACCTAGCAATCCACGACGAGAATGCTGGTCTTTTTTGTGAGTCTTCAGATGCTCCGTCAATTCCACGATTTTTTCCGTGAAAATGGCAATTTGCACTTCCGGCGAGCCGGTATCAGAGTCGTGCAAACGATATTTCTGAATAATCTTCGGTTTTTCTGCGTCAACTTTGCTCATAACTTATGTGAGAGACTTTAACACGATACCAAAAATATTGCAATATTTGTGCATTCACCACACTCAACTAAGTGTTTTGATGTCGAAATCCGGTCAATTTACGCTTATTTTTATCGATTTCTCTATGGAATCCACTAATGCCGGAAACGTCGTATTTTTGAAATACTCGCAACTTTTTCTGTTAACATCGTTTTCGTCATAATTTTCACAATTTGTGAGAGGAATTGTGTAATTAACTTGAATACACCTATCGTCGTTGCCAAATAATATATAAGTGAACGTTCTGTACGAGGTGCCTGCCGCGCCTTCACTGCTAGGATAAACACAGCCGGAAATTCCATTGATGCTAATCTTTCTTGCTTGTTCATCAAGATATTTTTGGGAAGTTGGCAAACAATTTTTCAGATCACTGCCATATAGTTCGTGATATTGGCAATATCCGGCAGAGAATCCTTGATTTTGGACTAAATTTTCTACATCTTTCATCTCAAATATAAACTCTGAATCTTTAAATGAAATTGTCTTTCCGGAAGAAATGCTAGCAATTGGCGTCGGTGGTGGTGTAACGACCATTTTTTGAGCGAGGTTCTGTTCTACTTTATTTGTTTTCGTGGTTACGAACAATAATAAGGCAATAGCTAGAGCTATGATAATCACAACAGATACAATAAACGGAATAAGCAAAATAACCTTTTTCTTATTGTCTTCCGGCGATGACATTATCTCGTCCATATGTTTGTTGTTATTAATTATTACAATAATTAGAACACAGGTTTAACAAAAACACTATTCTTCCATAGCCCTCCCACTCCCGCGAAGGCGGGAGTCTTATTTCGCAGTAGCTCACAAATAACCATACATAAGAATACACAGAGGTGCTTCCCCACGACTTCATGAAGGTTGGAGATTGCCGGGCCTCGCTTGATAGCGATGGCTCGCAAAGACAAACAAACGCTGATATTACTTTATAGTTTAACGAACTCTCTTCATTATTTCTTTTTTGCCACATGTTTAACTATTTTCTTCTTTGCAACACTCTTTTTATCTTTATCATCAATTATTTTAAACTTTACCTCTTCCCCATCCAAAACGGCCTCTACTGTTGAACCACGCGGGAAGGATTGCTTAAGTAACGCCGTCGACAGCGGATTTTCCAAACGCCGTTGAATTTCTCGACGCAATTGCCTGGCACCAAAACTGGGATCAAACCCATCTTGCACCATACGATTCCGAACATCTTTGGAAATCTCAAAAGAAAAGCCCTGCGCACGCATGCGTCTAACAACCTCCTGAAGCAAAAGATCTGTAATCTGTTGAACATGCGTTTTGGTTAGCGCGTGAAAAACCACGATTTCATCGAGACGATTTAGAAACTCCGGGCGGAAAACATCCTTCAAATGTTCTAAAAGCGCATTTTTTAATTTATTCCAATCTTCCGTACTTGGCACTCCATCGGATGTCGCCTCATGAATCACCTTGCTACCGATGTTTGATGTTGCGATAATAATCGTGTTTTTAAAATCAACAGTTCTTCCTTTTCCGTCGGTTAAGCGTCCATCATCCAAAACTTGCAGTAAAATATTCATCACATCCGGATGCGCTTTCTCTATTTCATCCAACAAAACAACACTGTATGGTTTGCGACGTACTTTTTCTGTTAGTTGCCCACCTTCTTCGTAGCCAACATAACCGGGAGGAGAACCAATCAACCGCGCTACTGCATGCTTTTCCATATATTCCGTCATATCAATACTGATCATCGCGTCTTCATCACCAAAAAGATTTTCAGCCAGCGCGCGCGCCAACTCTGTTTTTCCAACTCCCGTCGGACCCAAAAATAAGAACGAACCAATTGGGCGTTTTGGATCTTTCATTCCCGCTCGTGCGCGTCGAACTGCTTCGGCAACAACTCGCACCGCCTCGTCTTGCCCAATCACTCTCTGATGCAAGTTCTCTTCTAGCTTCAGTAAACGGTCCAACTCAGTAGTGGTAAGTTTTTCTACTGGAATGCCCGTCCACTGAGCAATTATTTGTTCAATATCGGAAGCACGCACTTCCAAGTCGGTTGTTCCCCGCTTGCTTTGCCACTTTGATTGCAAATCATTGATTTCCTCTGTTAGTTTTTCAATTTCAGCCATCGTGCTTTTTTCTTTTCCCTTATTAACCACACGCTGTGCTGCCGCCTTTTCCCTTTTCAAACTCTTCAGTTCATCTTCTTTTTTTGCCATCTCTTCCGGTTTTTCCAATGCAGAAAGACGCACTTTTGCCGCCGCCTCATCCATTAGATCTATCGCCTTATCCGGTAAGAAACGATCACGCAAATATTTCTCCGATAAAACAGCGGCCGCCTGAATCGATTCGTCGGAAATTCGCACCTTGTGATGCGCTTCATAACGATCTTTTAATCCACGCAAAATTTCAATTGTTTCTGCCACCGTCGGTTCAGAAACCAACACCGGTTGGAAACGTCTTTCCAGTGCCGCGTCTTTTTCTATATAACGCCTGTATTCATTTAAAGTTGTGGCACCAATCGCTTGTAATTCACCACGACTCAGCGCCGGTTTAAGAATGTTCGCGGCATCCAAGCCGCCACCCTCCCCCGATGAACCGGCACCAACTACCGTATGCAATTCATCAATAAACAAAATAATCTCGCCCTTGGCTTTTTGAATTTCATCTACAACTTTTTTCAAACGCTCTTCAAACTCACCACGAAATTTTGTACCCGCCAACATTGCTGGTATGTCCAAAGACATTACGCGTTTGCCGCGTAAAATTTCCGGAATTGTTCCGGCAATTATGCGCGCAGCCAAACCTTCGGCAATAGCAGTTTTTCCCACACCCGGCTCGCCAATCAATACCGGATTGTTTTTTGTACGCCTGCTGAGAATTTGAATCACTCGCTTAACCTCGGAAGCACGCCCGATAACAGGATCCAGTTTCCCCTCCTGCGCCATTTGCGTAAGGTCACGAGAATATTCATCCAATGTCGGAGTTTTGCTCTTCTCTGCCACCGGTCCTTTTTTCTTTCCCTTGGCACCGACGAGCGACAAAATTGCCTGTCGCGCTTTTGTTTCGTTGATACCATATTTTTTTAACGTCTGCGCCGCCAAGCCCTCACCTTCCAAAATCAGTCCCAATAAAATATGCTCGCTTCCAACATAATCATGTTCTAAATTTCTTGAGGCATGAAAAGCAAGCTCCAAAGCTTGTTTTGCGCGCGGTGACAAATCCGGTTCGCTAACACGAGCATCCGCCTTTGTTGAATTTTCTTTTAAATAGTCAATCAGGTCTTCCGGTTTTACATCCAATTCTTTCAAAAGTTTCGCGCCAACTTCCGGCTCCTGCGCTACACCAATTAATAAATGTTCAGTATCCAGATATTTTGCTCCGCGTTCTTGTGCTGAGGCAGACGCACGAGCCAAAACATTCTTGGCGCGATCGGCAAACATTTCCAAAATATTAACGCGCTCTTCTTCTCGCGGCTGCCAATTTGGGTTACTTTCGCTACCCGACAATGAATCGTTAAAAAACGACCCAAGACCGGCGAACGACTGACCAAAAACTTGCAGTTCTTCAGCGCAGATATGACATAAATTAATTCTTTGTTCCCTGCCATTGATCGTTCTAAGCACGGTAACCGCGGCTGGTCTTATTTTACATTTTTCACAAATTGTTGATGGCATGCCCAGTATATCAACTTCCAATATAAGCGATTTCTAATCGCTTGATGTTGGCAGGAATTAAGACTGAAGAATGTTTTGATTTCATAAGGTTGTAAAATAATAGAAAACAAAGGTTGCTCACATTGGAAGTTGTATTACTGGGCATGGATACCGCAATTCTAACCCCCGGCCAATTGAATGTTAAGAGCAGTTGGCACAATAAAATTTAGAAGGAAGAACCTTGGTTATTCCTTCTAAATTGTTGACATTTTTGCCTATTTCGACTAGTTTAATCCGTTATGACAAATATCATATTGATAACCGGAAAAAATCCTTCCGAACAAGAAAAATACGCCGCAAAAAACCTCGCGGCTCAATATATTGAACAAGGATACAACGCGACTATTTTGACCAATACTTCGATCTTTCTTCTCATAAAATTGGTCTTTTCCAACGCTGATGTCATAGATTTTCACGATTCTCGTTCTGCTTTGCTTATTCCTTTTGTAAAATTTTTAAAAAGAAAAACAACTATCGTTTTTTCTTTACACGAACGCGCGGAATTTAATCCGAAGAATAATTTTATAAAACGCTCAAAGATTCGTTTTGGAACATACATCGGCGTTCTCCATGCTCACCAAATAGTCGCGTCGCAAAAAAATCTTCAATATTTTATTTATCGCAGATTTTCCACACTCCCCAACTACATCCCACAAGGAGTCGACATTGTGCCAACACTACACAAAAGAAAACACGCAAGCCGATTTTTATTAATTGGCGAACAAAATGATTGCTCAAAAATATTGCGCGCATTCAAAACAAACCGCCAAGTTAAATTTATAAAAGAAGATGAAAGTTTTCTTTCTTCAAACAATGAAATAAATATTCAAATAATTGACGCTATTTTGATTCTCAAACATCTATACAGTTCTAACGCTGTTAGAAAATTAGTCGCCTACGCGTTGCCGATAATCGCTATCGAAGCGGAAGAACACAAAGAGGTTTTACGGCAGAATGCGATTTTTATTCGCAGTAGCGCGCCCAAATATGTAAAAGAGGCCGTTGCCGAACTAAGAAAAAATTATCGACAATATTCTCGCGAAGGTACGCGAGAAAGAAGGATGATTGATAACCTTTTCAGCTGGGAACATGTCGCCAAAGAATATTTGCGTCTATACAGACATTCACAAATTATCGAAGTGCAATTTGATTCATTGGTGAAAAAAGAAGCACTGGGATAATACGAAAGTAATATGGCTTATGGCGCATTTCCGATATAATAGGTCTTCTTGTAAAACAATCGTATAATAAGCACAATTTACACACGGGCACGTGGCGGAATGGTATACGCGCATGGCTTAGGACCATGTGACGCAAGTCGTGAGAGTTCGAGTCTCTCCGTGCCCACCATTAAAAAAGACCTTTGGGTCTTTTTTAATGGTGGGCACGAGCAAGCCAACTGCTTGGCTTGCGTGAGAGACTCGAAGGCCGGAGCGATGTTTTGTGAGTGGCGACGAGCAAAACCGCGAGGCCGTGGCTAGACCGTTTTGTTTGAAAACAAAACGAGTCGAAGCCGAGTCTCGAGACCAGTTTCGCTTTGCGAAACAAACTAAATGTACACAAAAAAGTCTTCGCTCTCTGCGAAGATTTTTTTGCACAAGAGTCGAAGAACCCTGCGAGAGCCCTGCAACAGCATGGCTACTCGCATGGGCTACTTCAAACTTTGAAGAGTATCAACCGCTTGGCTTACGTGAAAATATACCCAAATTTTTCGTTTTTTTAGCAATCATTTAAAATATAATACTTGACATTATTTTATAAATGGTGTAGAAAAAATAAGTTAGGTTGTCCTTTCCCCCACTAAATAACCGTCTAGCTACAAGGAGGGTCTCATGAAGACCAAGCGTTTCTTGTGCGTGTTTCTGGCCATTTTGCTCGTCTTCGATCCGGCGTTCATGTTCGCCACCAATCACGGCCACGGAGGAGGAAGGTCGTTCGGAGTACGGACTCCATCCGCCCACTACCCGGTGTCGCGAACGTCTTGCTACTCGATGTCACGAAGATCGTACTCCACGCCGCATACTTCATCGTACTACCGGCAAGGAAGCGTGAGCCACCATGGCACCTATCAAGGTCGCCAATCCTTCAGAGGATCGTGTAGCAACGTGAGTGGCTACAGAAGCTCGGGCTGGAATCGACCAAGCTGTTCATCCAACGGTTTCTCCCGAACCACGTCTCACAACTACAGCGGGAGTTACCAACGACACCATTACGAACCATGCCAAAGGCCTCAGCGCCAATGGCAGCAACCGTGTCGGCAACCGCGACAGTACTACTACCCTTCCTACAACAGTGGTTACTCGGGTTACGCAGGCGGCTACAGCGGCGGGTTCCAGATGCCCTATGTCCAGCCACCGATCGTGCAGTATGTTCCTCAAAACGAACCCGTCACCTACGAGGTCATTCACAAGGAACAGCCGACGGTCGTCGTTGTCCAACAGCCGGTTTGCCAAGAGCAACCCACCTGTTGCGACTGCTACAAGTGCAAGTGCAGTTGTCATCGGCGATAGCGTACCAAGAAGCTAGACCAGTCGCCCCAACCATCCAGTGTTTCACGAGAAGCACTGGATTTTTTCTTTTTCAAATAAAAAAGACCGGGTGCAAACAAATGTTCGCACCCGGTAGAGGAGTTCATTGCTCCTCACGGGACTACTTCACCACACCACCGGCGGGCGACGTCTTCGCGGCCGGCGTCGACGTTGTCGGTCTCTGCGGGAGCGTCCGTATGGTAGCCGACTGCTGCTGAGCGGGCGACTGTTTGCCGACGTTTGGCTTCTGTGCCGGCGCTCGGAGGTACTCCTCGACCTGCTGATCGCTGGGAACAGCGACGTACTTGGAGTACTTCTTGATCCCCTCGTCGGCGATGGCCCGCAGCTCATCGAGGGAAACGACGTCGATCCCCGATTTTGCCAAACCGTCCTCGCGGCCGATGTCGTAGGATTCGGCCTGGACCCGCTGCTCGTTCTCCAACGAGACACCGAGGATGTTCCCGCGGATCGAGGAGCGATTGTTGCCGGTCTTCGACCAGTACTTGCTCCCCGCCCAGACGCTGACGGCGATGATGAGAATGACCACGACGACTTTGATGGCAATCCGCTGCAACAAAATCTTGTACTTCGGGTTCATCGATACACTCCTTGAAACAGTGAGACTAAACTGAACTGAACAGGTTATCCAAAGAACCGACAATTATTGCACATCTAAAAAAATTTGTCAAGGGGGTCACAAAGCCACACCATTGACAAATTCGTCAAAAAGGTATATACTTCCCTCTTATTTAATAGCGTCAATACATGCCGATTCGCTCTTAAAAAACGTATCAGCATGACCCTCGAGGAGCCACTCGTCTTCGAAGCAAAGATGAAAAGCCCTCGGAGGTACGCACAAGTAAAGCGTGCCCGTTCGTTCCACAACCACATACGTTTAGGAGAAACCACAATGTTGCTTTCACTGTTGTTCGTCCTTGGTATTACATTCATGGCAGGGATCACTGGATTCACTTACCCTGTCGCTTGGCTCGTGATGTTCGCAGGAATCGCGGAAATCATGTTCTCGTTCGTCTACATCAAAGAGAACGAGCGGCTTGTCCCGATCTTCGTCGGCAAAATCCTCAAGGAAGTCGGCGTGTCATTAAGCGATGCCGAGCGCGCAAATCCGGCTATTCAACCGGACACTGGATTGTTCGGAACAGGACTGGGATTCTTTCCATTCCCGTTCTATCAGTTACGACGCTTTCCGATGACGGTACAACAGATCAAGGTGCCAGTTGGAAACGTCATAACCTTGGAAGGAAATGATGATAGGACAAAAAGACCCGTTGGCCCTGCAACACTCAGTGTTGAAGTGGTTGTTAACTTCCAGTGGAATGTTAGCAACTTAGGATCGGCCGTGAGAAACGCACCGTCTCCTCTTGGTCCTGACGGCAACATCAATCCGAAACTGACGGAACTTATTATTCCTGAAGTTGATGACGCCGTTCGTCGCTACTCTGCTAGGCACACCTGGAAACAGTTGTACTACGACAGAGGTTCAGCGGAAAAGGAAATCGAGGATATTCTTCTCGACCCAAAAGTCACAGGAGGAAAGGCGCTCCAAAGAGCTGGCATCACTGATGCTGCTCTTATGACAATCTCTCTTCCGAAGGTCGAACTACCACCCGCACTGATGGCAGCAATTGATGCGGAACAGGTGGCTCTGTTTAATGCAGCAGCCACTAGACACACGGCTGATGCTGAAGCGGACCGATTAAGAGCCGTTGGTAGAGGCAGTGCTGACTCTCACACTATGCTATTCGATGCCGTACGTGGTCGTGGCGGCAGCGAAACTGAACAGAATCAATTGGTGGAATCTCTGATTACACTGAGAGAAGCTGTTCAAGGAGGAAAGGCAACGATCATTCCCGCCGGCATACTCGATCTCTTTACTCGAGTGACTGGATCCAGAGCATCTGGAACCAACGATGTCATCTTGAAACTGGTTGAGGGTATGCCCCAAGCGAACAGGGAAAAAGTTCTGAAATTCTTTGGCATCACATAACGAACGGAGGGTTTCAATATGCTATGGTTTCTTGGATTTGCGATCGTATGTTTCGGGAGTGGAATGTTTTGGTTGTCACGCTCCCCCGCGGGATGGAATTGGCAGAAAGGGACCGCTGGCGCAATCGCTACGGCTGGACCACTTATTCTGCTGGTGGCAACCTGTTTTTCTGGACACGGAGATACGGGCCCCATCAACAACCCTAGCCAGACGCAATCGGCGAAGAAGCCGATTCTCCCAGGTGCCCCAGTTTCAACAAACACTGGAGACGTGATGACCACGAACGCCCAATCGTTCGACAGAGGTCATGAGAATGGCGTAGGGACAATTGGAACGATCCAAAAAGAAGTCCACGCCATTGCGCAGGCCGTCGGTGCGGATTCCAGCGGTCACACGACCGCGACGAATCGAGTCCAAAGCTCTGCTCGCAGGAACCCGCTAGTCGTGCAAACAGGAGACGGGGTATGGGAAGTAAAATTCCACATGCCAGGCGCCCCACGACTGCTCGAAGTCGCTTTCCCTCTCCCACTGGGAAAGGTGTACTACATCTCCACTGACGGACTAGTGGACAATCTGAGAGTTGGGAAAGCGACCGAGTTTAGAACCGGAGACGGTCGGACTGCTAAGCAGTTCAAATTCTCACCCGCACCCGCTTCTGAGTTCTGTGGGACTAGACCGCACATGGTGCAAGGATCTACGGATGATCCAAACTCTCATCTAGCATTCCTGACAGAGCTTGTTCCTTCCGGCGACTACACCATCAAGATCATGGAGCCATTGATAGCTCCAACAAGCGGCGAACACTCTCCCGGAGTACCGCTTAATCGATGGTATAAGTAGTCCGAGTCGTTCTTTTTTGAGGCAGTTTGCACACCACGTGCGAGCTGCCTCTTTTTTATTTGCTTTTATTTACAAGCCCCCGCCATTCAAATTTCCCGAAATAGCATTTACGACAAAATTAATTAAAGCGGCGGACACACCGATTGCAACAATACTGATTACAGCGCCCATCATTGTGCTCTTCGCTTCTTTGAGCTGATCATCATTTGTACCAGCTGTAAAATATCTAAAAATTCCGTAAATTAAATAAGCAATAACAATTGTGCCGATAAAACCGAGTGCGTAATTTAGAATATTCAAAACAGTGCTACCGGAACCAGCTGGTGGCACAACATTCAACGGTACCGACGGTTGTCCAAAACCCTGCCCAAAAACAACCACAGGGAAAAATAAAAGTGTTTGAATGAAAAATGTTTTTAGAAAGTTATGCATGTTTGTTTAATAAATTGTACACCAAATATTATGCGTACTCTATTGTATAACTAATTTAAATTTATCTTTACAAGCATGGTCAAACAAACAAGATACTCTTTTCGTCTATGGAGATTGCTTCGCCTCGCTCGAAAGCGATGGCTCGCAAAGACGATTTTTTATTTATAACCAATACACTAACGTAAATAAAGACACGCCCTTTATGGGCGCGCCTTTGTTTTTGTGTTTACCTCCAGAAATTTTTAATCAGATAGCGCCTGCCGGAACCGCTCCGCCAACTGCGCGAACTACGAAGTTAACTAATGCTGCCGATACACCAATAACGACAATACCGATAACGGCATTGATAATAATATCCTTGGCGGCGGTAACAGAATCTTCGTTTCCTCCTGAAGTAATATAGCGGAAACCGCCATAGATGAGGTACGCGAGTGCGATGACACCTACAATTGCTAGAACATAATTAATAATGTTCAAAATTACGGATGACAAATCCCCTCTCGCAGTCCCCGCGGGGACAGGTGCACCAACCAACTGAGCCATTGCCACACTCGGTAAGAGCGTAACAAGACCCGTGATGATCATTTGTATTTTTTTATTCACGTCGTACTCACCTCCTCCCAATAAAATAGATAAACCTTACACCAGTTACGATACGGCACCTACAACAAAATTCACAATAGCGGCTGCTACGCCAATTACAACGATACCAATAATAGCATTAAAAATCGTGTTCTTCGCCTGATCAACTTGATTTGAATCACCATGAGATGTGATATACAAAAAACCGCCGTATACAAGATAGGCCAAAGCAATTACACCAACAATAACAAGCACGTAATTAACGATTACCATAATAGTGCTAGGCAAATCGCGAGCGGGCGGACTGTAACTATTTACTACGCCCAATCCCATATCTCCCTGAGCCAATGCGACTGACGAAACCAGTGACACTGCCAAAAAAGAGAAAACCGTTTTGAAAAAGTTGGATGTTTTTGTAAATGTTTTCATGTGTTTATTTATTAATTAGTATTATATCCCCTTATTTTTTTTAGCGCAATTTAAATAGCTTATTACTACCCGCTTATTACTGAATTAATAACAAAAGTTACCACCGCGGCCGCAATACCAATAACGATAATACCAATCACGGCATAAACAATAATCCCTTTTGCCTTTTCTATTTCCTGGGCCTCTCCATGCGCAGTGACATACAAAAATCCGCCATAGACAATAAAAGCCAAAGCAATTACAGCAACAAGTGCTAAAGAATAATTTACAATTTTAAGAATCAACTGAGGGAAACTTGAAGTGGACAACCCCACGTCAGGCGGGGCACCCATCCCTGCAGCATTTACGACGGAAACTTTTAATAAATTTATCATATTTATAAAGCTGTCCCAGATGATCCACTGCTACCAAACGCCCCAATAACGAATGCTACCAATGAATACGCCAGGCCGATCACAATGATACCAATAATAGCATAAACAATAATGTTCTTTGCTTTTTTAATCTGAGAATCATCCCCTGCTGCGGTTACATACATAAACCCACCATAAACCAACATCGCCAAAGCAATCGCTCCAACTAAAGTCAGCCCCGTTTTTACGATGTTAGCAATCATATCCACTAAACTGCTTTTGGACAATCCAACATCGGCGTTACTAAGACCCAAAGTATCCGCAAGTGCCGCTATGGGCAAAAACCACCCGACAAGTGAATAGTAAAATAAATTCTTTTTCATCAGAGTGACGATCCTGAAGTACCGCTTCCACCCGCCCCCATAGCGCCAATAACAAACGCTACCAATGAATACGCCAGACCAATCACAATGATACCAATAACCGCGCCTATTACCGCTTCTTTGCCTTTCTTTATTTGGGTTTCATCCCCCGCTGCACTAATATACAAAAATCCGCCATACACTATAAACCCAACAGCGAGCACTGCTGTAAGCCCTAATGCCGCCTTCACGATATTTGCAATCAACGTTACAAGATCAGTACTGCCAAGTGGATTTGTGATTCCAGCATTAGCTACACGCGCCACCAACAGGAAAAATGATATTGAAAATACGGAAGCCCTCGCTGCTAAAATATTCTTTTGGGTGTTAAACATTGTGTGTGTATCTCTCTTTTATTTTATTAGCTATTACGCATTAGTCAATTACTTTAAGAAACTTGCTCAACTTTAGTTATATTTTTCGAACCAATCCACTGCAGTATTGTGTTCACAATTAAAGCTGAAGCGGCAAGAATAACGATTCCAATTATAGCATTTACAACTATTGTTTTAGCTTCCTTCATTGCGCTGGGATCACCTTGGGATTTGATGTAAGAAAATCCACCATAAACTATTGCTGCAACAGCTAAAATGGCGCCAAAACCAGTAAGATAATTATAGATCTTTACTCCCATTGTTAATATCATTTGTATAGTGCAATCAGTGCCATTACAAGGAACGAGTTTTGTTGTAGAACTAGATGAACCACTGCCTGTTCCAGTGTCGTAATATGGATCGGGTTCCGGTGCTCCTGTGTTCGTGTTCGGTACCGGACCAATGGTCGGCACAAAAGGCAAAGCCGGATTACCATTAATCGAAATCGGTGGCGCTGGATTTGCAGGCAAAGCTGGAGTAGTATCATTAATCGTATATTCTGGATCTACGGCAAAAACAAATTTTGGTGAAACCAAAAAAACAGAGAGGCAAAACAGCAAAACCGCCAGTAAACGCATCTTCATAATTTTCCGTCATTATTAAAAATAATCATTTTAGTTTTTTTAATTATTAGTCGCAGTGCTGTTTGCGCTGGATTTAATTGCGGCTTTTAATTGGTCGGCGACTCTTTTCAACGCCCCGTCAGCTGTGTCTTGTCCTGTTACAACTTCGTCAATCGCGTTTGTGAAAAGTTTGTCCACCAGACGACTATCAGCTTGCGACCAAGATTTGGCATAGAGCGCCTGATTGGCAAAAACGCCAATGCGGGCATCATTCTGCAACTCTTGCACCAAGTCGCGACGAGCCGGCGGATAACCTGATTTTTCTAAATAGGATCTTGCCTGCACGGTATTGGTCATGAATTTCACAAATCGCCATGCCGTATCAGGACTGGTTGTTTGTTTGGAAACAACATATAGCCAATAGCCACCATAAGTAACCGGGGTACCCCCAGTTTCCACTTGGGGCAAAGAAGCCACGCCAAAATTTAAACGAGGATTTTTTGCTTTAAGCGTATCGATATTATAGGAATAATTAATCATCATCGCGGCTGAGCCCTCGGCAAACGCATCAATAGAATAATCACTCTGCTCATTCCATGTGTAAATATCTTTGATAGGATTGGCAAAATCCGTATAAAATTGCAGAGCTCTTACAGCATCGGCATTCTCACCAAACGCCGGCAAGCTATCTTCTCCCAACATTGTTACGCCATTCTGCATCATCAAAATAGACAATACATCTGAAGCGCGGTTAACATTCTTCCCTGTTCCCATTGCTAAACCATGCTGATCAATCTGGCTTTTTTCCACCGCGTTGCTTTTTGTTGTGCGTTTTACAACTTCCATAACTTCCTGCCATGTTTTTGGAGCACGCGTTACACCGGCCGTGTTGAAAATATCTTTGTTGTAGTAGAGAGCTAACGAATCAACAAAAGCCGGCAGTCCATAAACCCTTCCACCAGAGATAACATCTTTGATTACAATATCCACAAATCCTTCATTGACCTGTTTCTCTGTGATAATAGTTGTTGGTGCCGGGAGGATCTTTTTCTTCCATCGAGGCAACCATGAACTGTGAATCAAGAAAACATCCGGACCGCGATTTTCAGCCAATGCGCTTAATAAATATTCCTCATACTGATCAACCTGGCTTTGTTTTTTATATTGCACTTTCGCTCCCGGCAGTTCTGTGTTGGAAAATGTTTGCAAAAACGGCTGCATTGTTTCAGCATCGTCGAATATTCCCCATACGTTTATCGGCGTTTTGGAAACGGTTTGATTTGTTGATTTTCCGCACCCTGCTCCAAAAAGCACAATAGCTCCAAGCACCACGCCAAAGCGAATAAATTTTAAAATATTTTTTTTATTCTTCAGATACGGCACGGGCAAATAGAATTGCATAATGATAAGGACTCGGCTTAAATCTTCTCAGCGCGACAAGGTTATTCATACGCGCTGCTGCCAACACAGTGTCTGCGGAAGTACGATCTTCCACCGACGGCCCAAAAGGAACATTCACCATCTCCCACTCAATTGTAACAAGTCGGCCAATTTCCGCACGCAACACCCGAGATGCTTCGCGCAAAACCATTTTGGGATCACTCTGATGCAAAATATTTGCCACAACCACGATATCGGCCCAACCGTTCGGCAAACGGGAACTGGATTCCTTAACCAGATCTCCACGAATCGCATCAACATTATCCAATCCTTCCAATTTCGCTTTGTGTCTGACTGTTTCCAATGAACTTTCACGAATATCAACACCAACTACCCGCCCTTTTGGTCCCACAAATTTTGCCGCCGGAATAACATAAAACCCAGCACCACATCCAAAATGCACTACATTCATCCCCTCTTTTATTCCAACATCCAATAAAACCGCGTCAGGGCGCAGAAAGTTTCCGGAAGGAAGAACATTTAATGGCATTAATTTACTGTTGTTTTTTATTACAGAGGTATTATATCACAAAAATAACTTCTTTCGCGCTTTGCACCTCACGACACACACAAACTACACCAATGCTCCCATTCCCGCGCAGGCGGGAATCTTATACGTTATAAGTGTGAATTATTACGTTTACATCCTAGCCAGCAAAAAGAATGGCATATTATATGTCGGTTTTACAAGCGATTTGATAAAGCGTACGTGGTCGCATAAAAATAAATGTGCTGATGGCTTCACTTCAAAATATTTTGTAGATAAACTTGTTTGGTTTGATATGACTACCAATAAATATTCCGCATTAAATAGAGAAAAACAGATAAAAAAGTGGAACAGACAATGGAAAATCAATCTGATTGAGAAAGAAAATCCGGAATGGCGAGACTTGTACGATGAAATTACCGCTAGCGGCGTTTGACTACCACCCCCGCCTACGCGGGGGTGGTATGTTTTAGGTAGTAATAAATCTTACTCTGCCTGTCGATCGACCGTTGCAAAAATAGTAAACGTTGATACTTTTTCTTCGGCATCAAGACGCATAATCCGTACTCCTTGCGTAGCGCGACCAAGAATAGGCACTGTTTGCAAAGGCACGCGAATTACCTGTCCTTTTTCAGATGTAACAATTACCGACGCTTCCTTTTCTCCAGCTGGCACTAGTGCCATCCCAACGACTTTGCCTGTTTTCGATGTTACATTCGCAGTTTTGATACCGGAACCACCACGATGTTGAATTTTGAAAGCACCAAGATTCGTGCGCTTTCCGTAGCCATGCTCCATCAAAACCAAAACGTGCGCGTCTTTTGCTTTTAATTCCTGCGGAATAACAGACATACCGATTACCGTGTCGTCTTTGCTCATCTTAATACCACGCACTCCTGCCGCAGGACGACCCATCGGGCGAACATCATCTTCCTTGAAACGAATACCTTTGCCACGTGCTGTTATCACCATTACGCCATCCTTGCCATTCGTAGGCGAAACCCAATCCAAACGATCACCTTCCGGAAGACTAATGGCAATCAATCCGCTTCTTCTTACGTGTGTAAATTCTTCAATTGGAACTTTCTTAATTGTTCCATGCGCTGTCACCATCACCAAAAACTTTGCCTTTGTATCTTTCGGCAAAGCCAAAACAGCCGTTACTTTTTCTTCAGCTTTCAAGGAAAGGAAATTTTGTAATGCTTGACCTTTCGCGGTACGAGAAGCCACCGGCAACTCATGTGCTTTGCAAGAAAAGACTTTTCCTGAATTTGTGAAAAACAGCGTATCGGAATGAGTTCTTGTCACAAACATCTGCTCTACTGAATCCTCTTCTTTTGTGGTCATACCGATTACTCCTTTGCCGCCTCTTCCCTGTACACGATAAGTATCAATCGGCTGGCGCTTTACATAACCACCGGCTGTTACTGATATTACAGTGTCTTCATCAGGCACCAAATCCTCTGTGGAAAATTCTCCAACCGCACCCGCAACAACGGTTGTACGACGTTCATCACCAAAATCTTTTTTAATTTGCAGAAGTTCTGAAATGACTACTCCTAAGATCTTTTTTGGATGCGCCAGCAAGTCTTCCAAAAACGCAATTAATCTGCGTTTTTCAGCCAATTCATCTTCCACTTTTTTGCGTTCCAAACCAGCCAATGTGGACAAACGCATTTCCAAAATAGCGCTGGACTGTAAGTCCGAAAGATGGAATTTTCTCATTAAATTGTCATGCGCAACCTCTTTGGTGGCAGACTTTTTGATTGTCTCGATTACTTCATTGATATGATCTAATGCTTTCTTTAGACCTTCTAAAATATGCGCCCGTTCTTTGGCTTTTCTCAATTCGTATTCACTGCGTTTGCGAATAACAACCTTGCGATGCTCTAAGAAATTTTCCAAAACTGCTTTTAATGTCAAAACGCGCGGTTGGATACCATCGACCAGCGCCAACATATTCATGTGGAAAGTTTTTTGCAACTGCGTGTGCACAAAAAGCTGATTGAGAACTTTCTTCGGATACGAATCGCGTTTTAGTTCAATCACAATACGAATACCATCTTTATCAGATTCATCTCGCAGATCACGAATACCTTCCAAACGCTTTTCTTTTACACCATGCGCAATTTCTTCCAAAAGTGTAGCTTTGTTAACTTGATAAGGAATTTCCGTAACAATAATGTGAAATTCTCCTTCTTTTACTTCCTCAATTTCCGTTCTCGCGCGCGTAACCATGCCACCCTTCCCCGTGGCGTAGGCATGCGCGATATCTTGCGCGTTAAAAACAAAACCGCCCGTTGGAAAATCCGGACCTTTAACAAATTTTATCAGATCTTCTATCGTGGCATCAGAATTTTCGGAAAGATAAACTAACGCATCGATAACTTCAGAAAGGTTGTGTGGTGGGATATTTGTCGCCATACCGACTGCGATACCAACAGTTCCGTTGATCAACAAATTTGGTATGGCTGCGGGCAAAACAGATGGTTCTTTGCGCGTGCTGTCGTAGTTATCAACAAACTGCACTGTCTCTTTGTCGATGTCGCGCAACATTTCTTCAGCAATACGCGCCATTTTCGCTTCGGTATAACGCATGGCAGCAGGAGAATCTCCGTCAATACTGCCAAAGTTTCCCTGCCCTTTTACCAACTGATAACGCAATGACCACTCTTGAGTTAAACGCGCCATTGTATCGTACACGGCAGTATCACCATGAGGATGATATTTACCAAGCACTTCACCAACGACTGTCGCTGATTTACGAAAACGTCCACCGGAACGCAAGCCCATTTCGTTCATGGCGTACAAAATTCTTCTATGCACCGGCTTAAAACCATCACGCACGTCAGGCAAAGCACGAGCCACGATTACGCTCATGGCGTAATCAAGGTACGACTGCTGCATTTCTTTATTTATTTCCCGTGGTGTGATTTCTTCAGGCATGCCCAGTATATCAACTTCCAATATAAGCGATTTCTAATCGCTTATATTTAGCAGAGATTAACAATAAAAAATTGTTCGACTTCACAAAAATGATTGTGCCACAAAACCTATTTAAATTGGAAGTTGTATTACGGGGCATGGTTTTACTAATCTACTTTATTACAGATAATTTACAAAGTTGGAAAGTCTGAGGCAACCGGACTTGCCGATGGCAACTCTGTTGGCAACGACTCATTAATCAATGGAGTATCTTCTTCGAAATCAGGACTTGGCGTTGGGGTTGATGCGGGAACAGTTTTCGCCCCTGAAAGAAACGGAAGTGTTCTTGTTGTAGCATCCCCTGCCACTACCGGACTAGGGCTTGCTTCTTCAACTTTATTTTCCGCAACCGTTGCTTTTTTAGTACCTGAGCGTAATTGCATTAATTCAAAAGGAACCCAAAGTCCCATAATCAGCAAAAAACTCAACGCGGTACTAACAACAACAAATCTCTGCCGATGCGCGATATCTCTTTTTTTGACGTTGAAAAAGTATTCTAACATTTTATATTTACGAACTAAAAACAATTACTTGCGTTTCCTCTTCGGCCGGCAAATCTTTTTTCTTAAACAGCATACGGTCAATTGGTTTTACATTAGAAGCACCCATTTCCTTTAAGAAAGCAGAAACTGATCCCAGTTTTGTTCCAACATCAACACCATCTTGAGCGTAGTGCATAGGCACAACAACACGCGGCTCAATTTCATTTACAAGTTTGACTGCTTGTTTCAGATCCAGACCCGTACCACCAACAGGAAGCAGTAAAATATCAACTCCATCCAACTTCTCCAAAATATCCGAAGAAGGGATTGTTTCTAAATTTCCCAAATGCACAACGCGCATATCTTCTATATCGAGAGAAAAAATGGTGGTTGTTTTTGTAGGATCTTTCATTGGGATAGCCGTTCCCTGAATAAAAACTCCTTTTATTTCAAATTCACCCGGATGATCAACCACAAATGGCTCGCCTTGAATCGCATCAACGTGGCCATGCACAGCATCGCCAAAACGACTGATTGTAACCAAGTCGGCTTTTGCCCGCATCGGTTTTTTGGAAACCTTCGGACTATAAGGATCCGTCACCAATACGGCGTCTTTTGTTTCGATCTTGAAAGAGGAGATTCCGAGCCACGAAAGATGCATCAAAGTAAATTAAATAATAAGTCCTTCTTCTGAGTATGATAGCAAAAATAATCGTCTTCGGCAACTTTTCTACTTCACTAACACTAGTGCCTGACACTGTATCATTAGTAATTTTAAACCGTTAATACGGTCGCAAAGTTTCGGGTCTCGTGGGCCCCGAACTTTGCGACACATTGAAAAGGAAGGAGATGCTGGAAGGGGGAACCTTCGGTTCTCCCTTCCAGATGTCTTGACAGCTTTTCCGCCTTAATTTACTATCGATAAGACAAATGACTCTTATCCATAAAAAATCGAATAAAAAGAGTATTGCCACCGCTTCTGAAGCGGAAACTTCTGAATTCGGCAAGCTTTTATTGGAACACCCGGAGTCAATTCATTTCGTCCGCAAAGATGAAGTGGTAAAGGGCAAAATATTCGATATCGCTTCAAACACCCTTTATATAGACCTCGGCGCATTAGGTGTTGGTATTGTTTTTGGCCGAGAACTGATGGACGCACAAGAAACATTCCGTCACGCCAAAATTGGCGATCCTGTTGAAGCAGTCGTCGTAGAACCGGAAAACAATGATGGCTATGTTGAATTATCTTTACGCAGCGCCTCCGAAGAAAAAGCTTGGGAAGAGTTGCGTGACAAAGAAAAGACTGGCGAAATTTTCCCTGTACAAATTTTGGAAGCCAACAAGGGTGGCCTCATTTTGCGTATCAGCGGTGTCACCGGTTTCTTGCCTGTTTCTCAACTAAATGCCGCTCACTACCCTCGCGTTGAAGGTGGCGACAAACAAAAGATTTTGGAAAAATTAAAAAGCTATATCGGACAAATGTTTAATGTCCGCGTTATTACAGCCGACCGCAATGAAGGAAAAATGATTGTCTCTGAAAAGGAAGCAATGAACACGGAAACCCAAGTTGCTCTAGAGGGTCTAGGTATAGGTGCGGAAGTAGAAGGCAAAATCAGCGGTGTCGTGGACTTCGGCGTGTTCGTGAAATTCAACTGGAAACAAATTGAACTGGAAGGTCTTGTACACATCTCTGAATTGGCATGGCAAAGAATCGACAACCCAAGCGAATTTGCCAAAGTTGGCATGCCGGTAAAAGCACAGGTAATCGGTGTAGATGGCACACGCATTTCCCTATCATTAAAACGCCTACGTCCTGATCCATGGTTGTCTGTTGGAGAACGTTACAAAGTTGGCGACAAAGTCACCGGAGAAGTTCTAAAAGTTACACCTTTTGGCGCCTTTGTTAAACTAGACGAAGATATTCACGGCTTGGCTCATATTTCCGAACTTACGGAAGACGACACTCTCAAGCCGGAAGAAGTCATTAAACCGGGACAGACTCACGAATTCACCATAATCAGCATCGAACCGGTAGAACATCGCCTTGGACTCTCACTTAAAAGTGAAACAAAAGCTGCCAAGAAAAAATCTGCTCCAAAAAAGAAAAAAGAGAAAAGCGAAGAGAAGAGTGAGTAGAAAAACGAGTCCAACAAACTGTTCTAGCGTATTTGGTAAATAGGCGTGTTTGTTGTCCATCGGCAAGGTGCATAACAACACTACTAAAAAACTATATTTCTGGTACGCTTTCCCATGCTCTTTAGTACATTGATTGACGCTTCTTTCAATGCTAAACTATTAAAATAAATTTTATGGCACGACACATGCGCATACCAAAACCCAAAAAGCCAGATTTCAACGCCAAAAACATCGGTGCTGGTCTTCTGGTTCTAGCAATTCTAATCACTGTTTTTTCCCTTTTTTCCACCCCCACAGAAAAAATCCCTACCGTTCCCCTCTCACAAGTAGCAACCGAAATCAATAACGGTCAGGTTAAAAAAATATCGGTTGAACAAAATAATATTTCTATTGAAAAAACTGACAACAAAAAAGAAAAAGCCGTAAAAGAGGCGGATGCTTCTCTTACAGATTCTCTCAAAAATTTCGGCGTTAATACCGAGAAATTACGCGACATTGAAATCGCCGTCAAAGAACCATCCGGTGCCGGATTTTGGGCCTCTAATTTACTCCCTGTCCTTTTACCATTCTTATTGCTTGGCGGATTCATGTTTTTCATGATCCGTTCGGCGCAATCAGCTAATTCTAAAGCTATGTCTTTTGGCCAAATAAAAGGCAAACCAGCCGGAGAATTGCCTCCAAAAAAGAAGGTTACATTTAAAGATGTCGCGGGTGCCAAAGAAGCTAAAGAAGAATTGTTGGAGATTGTAGATTTTCTGAAAAATCCCAAAAAATTTACAGCCATGGGTGCGCGTATTCCAAAGGGTGTCTTACTGTTCGGTGCTCCCGGTACGGGAAAAACGTTGTTAGCCAAAGCAGTGGCCGGAGAAGCTAATGTTCCCTTCTTCCATATGTCCGGCTCGGAATTTGTGGAAATGTTTGTCGGCGTTGGAGCCAGTCGCGTACGCGATTTGTTTCAAAAAGCAAAAGAAAATGCTCCGGCAATTGTTTTCGTGGATGAATTGGATGCTGTTGGTCGTCATCGCGGTACAGGAATGGGTGGCGGACACGACGAACGCGAACAAACTCTTAATCAAATTTTGGTGGAAATGGACGGCTTCGCCACGGACGAAGGCGTGATCGTTATTGCAGCAACCAACCGTCCTGACGTTTTGGATCCTGCGCTTCTTAGACCGGGCCGTTTTGATCGCCATGTCACATTAGACTTGCCAGATATCGATGAACGCGAAGCAATTCTCGCCGTGCATTCTGTCGGCAAACCAATGGCTGAAGATGTTTCGTTGCGTCGATTAGCGGAACGCACACCAGGTTTTTCCGGCGCGGATTTGGCTAACCTCACAAACGAGGGAGCGATCTTGGCAGTTCGCCGCGAAAAGAAAAAAATTGAAATGACCGATTTGCTTGATTCCATAGAGAAAGTAATGCTCGGGCCTGAACGAAAAAGCCACATGCTAAGCATCAAAGAAAAAGCGATTGCCGCTTATCACGAAGCCGGACACGCGATTGTGGCGCATGTTCTTCCCCATGTTGATCCGGTAAGAAAAATTTCCATCGTCTCTCGCGGACGTGCGGGTGGTTATACACTCAAGCTTCCAGAAACAGAACGCAGATTGCATAGCAAACCGGAATTTCTTGGCGAACTGGCTACCCTTCTTGGCGGTTACGCGGCAGAACTTACGCAATATAACCAACTCACAACCGGTGCTTCCAGTGACTTAAAACGCGCCACGGAACTCGCCAGAAGCATTGTCACCGAATACGGGATGAGCGATATGGGTCCGACCACTTATGGCGAACACAATGAATATGTTTTCTTGGGACGTGATTTCGGTGAAAAGCGTAACTACTCCGAAGAAACTGCTTCAAGAATTGATAAAGAAATTTCTCGCTTAGTCGACGAAGCGCGCGAAGAAGCGATAAAAGTTATTTCTGAAAACAAAGAAAGATGGCAGTTGATTGCTAAAGTTTTGATTGAAAAAGAAACAATCGAACAAGATGAATTCTGGGCACTGATGGGAGAGGCGCCAAAAAATGAACCTCCGATAATTTCGCCCGAATCAACGCCTACCGGCACAGCGCCAATCACAGAATCAGAACCAAAAATCGCTCCAGCTGTCTAGAATTATAATATATTACAAAGTTAACACTCCCGCTTTCCTGCCTGCAACGCTTTGCGTAGCAATGTGGGCAGGCGCGGGAGTGTTAGTATCTGAACTGAATCACTTAAAAATCGAACTCCCCATTCCTCGCCCCGCGGCTTCGTTTGGGGTAAACGCAGGCGGGAATCTTTGTTTATAGCTTGAGCTGTCTAAAAAATTGCTTTAATATTTTTACATAACTAAACTATATACATGCAACTAATACTAAAATTTATTCCAGTGATAGGTATCATAATTTCCGCACTCTCTATTCCCTTAGTGCTGGCTGTTTATCTGTTTGGATCCATGTTTAACGACACAGTAGATATACAATGGCAAAGTTCTTTGGGTACTGCTGTAATACGAACATTCGCCACTGTTTTTATTGTTGTCATCCTTATTGTTGGTGCTGGTATACCCCATTGGGGTAACAAGATTCAAATTTTGATTGCCATAGTTGGTGCCATTGCTTCTCTAATTGTCGCGGTATCTCCGTTCATCATGCTAAATACTAAAACTGGGCATGATCTACAAGCAAGAATCACTGCGGAAAAAGATAGGATTAGATCTTCCACGCAGTCATATTTAAAAAACAATAAAGTTCTCAGCCAAGAAGAAGTTAAAAAATGTCTTCCCCCACCTAGTTCCAACACGTCAAAAGAAGTTGAAGACGCTTATTTGTCTGGTTGGCAGCAATTACTTGATGCAAAACTAATTGACCCCAACATAATGATCGAAACAACGGATTACAAAAATAACAATGAAATTGCCATGACCGAACCCCTACTTTCACATGCAATCTGGACAAAAATTGATTTTTCCAAGGCACTACTAAAACATGGTGCAAATGTTAGCGCCGTAGATAATATTGAGGGCAATACTCCCTTACTGTCTTTAATAAAAAATGGTTTGTACTATGGCGATACAACAAAAATTGATTTACTCGTGTCTTGCGGCGCTAAAATTAATATCAGAAACAAGAAGGGCAAAAGCGCTATGGATTATTTAAATGAAGACCGTGTGTTTCAGGCAGAAAATGCGGCAAAGGGCTTGAAGATTTACCAAGAATCACTTGCGTCAACCGATGAAGTAATCAACAAACTAAAATCTCTGACCGACAACCCTCCTGATCCAAGTTCCTGTCCGACAAACCAAAATTAATAAATAAAAACACCCCTTGTAGTTTTCACTACAAGGGGCAACCGATTGACGTATTTGGCACTAATACTAACCGGCCATCAACTTCTGCATCTCCTCCCAAACGCGATCAGTCGCGTGGCCGTCGTTGTAGGAAGCAATCGTACTTTGCGCTTCCATGACTTTAAGCAAGGGTGCCACTCGAACTCCGTGGCGAACAGCAATGATGACTTTTCCCATGTCAGCACCAGTTTGAACGTACCAGCCCGCTCCAACATCGACCTCAGGCGGACGATCGAGACCTTTCTCTTTCTTGAGATCTTTCTTAAACGCCGGAGTGCCTACGTACACCACCCCCAGCATGCCATAGAGGATACCGTAGTAGTTGGTGGTACTGTAACCGGAGAGTACGAAGTCCACGCTGGGCAAAAGGTCCTCACTGAACGGTGCCAGTTTGCGATCCACATCGGTAAATCTCTTCAGTTCGGCAACACTCATGTGTTCCACCAACTGCTCATACTTCTCGATGGCACGGGGGTGAACCCGAATGACCACCTTTGCTCTTTGTTCGAGGCCGGCAAATTCGATACCATCCCATAGCAGTTTCAACATCTCAGCGGTACCGTTGAGACCACCGGCAACGAGAAACACAATCTGTTCATCACTGACTTGCATGGCTTCCCGCAACTGACGACGTTTCTCCGCCCAGTCATTTTTGACCTCAATGGTCTTATCAAACTGGGGACCACCGGTGACGACGATGTGATTACATAGTTCGGGAAATTCCCGCAACACCAAGTTACGAGAGAATTCGTCAGTGACACACAGGCAGTCAAGGGCGTTACTAGCCAGCCGCAAAGTTGGCATACTGCTACCATACATGTCTTGTAGCCCGAGCCGCGGCGTAGTTTGCCCCAGTACGAGAGCGTGCCAAGCGGCTTGCGCCCCCTCTTCCGACTGCGAAGCACCGACAACCGTGAGGTCGTGTCGAGAACGGCCAAAAAACTTAGCCATCTCGACCGGATCCGACGTTCCCTTCACGACTCTCTTTATCCGTACGTCCGGTAACAACTTTCCGTTGGCGAACTGCTCACCACATGTCGCGACGAAGTACACGCGGACATTGCAGCCCGCATCCAGCGCTCGCGAAATTGGAAGCTCGAGAGCATTCCAACCACCACGGTCACCAGCAACGACAAGAATTTCTTTTCCTGCCACGTTGTAGCTCCTTGTGAAAGGGACATATTTGGGGATTACCCCAACATTTCTAAAATCGATACTCCCTGGGACACTTCCGAGGGTTTCTTTTTGTAGCATATTATTAATTATATGTCAACAGCAACACCTTTGCTAGTTTGGATAAAAAAACCGCCAAAGCTCGAAAGCTAAGACGATAACGATATCATTTCCAGTAGAAAATAACGGTTGGTTCTCTAACTCTGCGCGGAGTTCTCTATTCTTGTAAGGAAGATGCCATTTGAAAATGGTCGCCCTATGGCGACCTATTCAATGAGTGCGCACGGCAGGTATCGAACCTGCGACCTTCACAATGTCAATGTGACGCTCTACCACTGAGCTACGCGCGCTCGTTTCTGGGGTGGAAAACCAAGGTTTCCCCCTCCCAACTCCCCTTTCCTTTTCAAAGTGTCGCGCGTCTCGGGACCCGCCAGCAACACTAAGCGTTAGCTTTGCGGGCTGGCCTTATAACCCGTAGCCGCGCGACCGACTTACGGTTTATTTTTTCTTGTTTAAATAGCGTCAGCTACACTTTTATGGAAGCCATCTGTCTGCAGTAGTTAAGCATAAAATGAGTTGAAATTCAATAGCTGGAAATTTTCTTGATAATAATGCAAAGTATGAGATGAGGACGTTTAAAAATAAACGCAGGCCTGTAGCTCAACGGTCAGAGCAGGCGACTTATAATCGCCCGACGATGGTTCGACTCCATCCAGGCCTACTCATTGAATATGTCGTCGAAAGGCGACCATTTTCAAATGGCATCTCCCTTATTTCGATGAATACTGTGATAACCTCCGTAAGAACGGATGTTATCACACGTGCTTGCCAAAAGCAGGTGGGCTACTTCCTTTGCACAAGAATCGAGAACTTCGTGAATTATCGAAGCCGGCTCTTCTGCTGAAAAAACCATGCAAAATCGTTCCCCTATTCAAAAACCTCTTTTTCCGCTAGCATTGCTGAATGCCAACTAGCCAAATAACTGAAATCATTGTACCTGCCGAAGTCTCCGGTATGCGCCTGGATGTTTATTTGATGAGCGTAATGCCCAAAGGTATCACCCGCAGCGCAGTTCAACGCGCCATTAAAGACGGAAAAATATCGGTGGAAGAAAAAATGATAACCAAATCTGGAAACTCAATTAGCGCCGGACAAACTATTCGCATATCAGCCGATGCCTTCAAAACTCCCCCTCCCCCGGAAGTACAAGCCAATAACGAAATTCCTTTGGTTGTGATTCACGAAGATCCGAATTTGTTGGTAATCGATAAACAAGCAGGCATTCCCGTCCATGCCGGTACAAAAAATGAACACCCGACAATCGCCGATGCTTTGCTGGCTCGCTATCCTGATTTAAAAAATATCGGCGAAGATCCATTGCGCCCGGGCATCGTGCATCGTTTAGATAAAGACACTTCAGGAGTGATGCTTATCGCTCGCACGCCGGAAATGTTTAGTTATTTAAAAGAACAATTCCAATTGCGTCATGTCCAAAAAACTTACCTCGCCTTAGTCCGTGGAGTAATGGGCGAAAAAGACGGAAAAATCGCCATGCCGATTATGCGTTCGACCAGAAATCCAATGCGTAGAACAGTGGCCGACGAAGGACAGGGCCGCCCCGCAATTACATATTTTCGTAGAGCGGAAAGATTTTCGCACTATACTCTTTTGGAGGTAATGCCAAAAACCGGCCGTACTCACCAAATTCGTGTCCACTTAAGCCATATCGGTTTCCCAATTATTGGAGATAATTTATACGGCAAACAGATTCGAGACGGACACATTCCTGCAGCAAAAAGGCAATTTCTCCATGCCTATCAAATATCCGTAACTATGCCATCGGGCAATATCAAGACGTTCCAAGCCAAACTTCCACCAGATTTACAAGCAATTCTTGATGAACTGAGAGCTCGAAAAGCTGCCGAGCGCCTAAGAGATAAGCCAATTTCGCATAACGCATACAGGGTATCAAAACACTAAGTAATCCCGCCGATCCCTCCCCCCAACAAGAGGATGGAGGGGTTTTAAACCGTTAATCGCAAAGTTTCGGGTTCCCCGAACTTTGCGACACCTCTAAAGGAAGGAGATGTCTGGAAGAGGGAACCTTTGGTTCTCTCTTCCAAGTGAATTCTTGACGAAAATCCCACTTTTAAGTACATTATCTCAATCACTATGACTAACGTAATCGCTAACTACGAAGGCACAAAAAAGACGCGTGAACCATATCCGGTACGTCCGGGATTGGAAGTACGTGTGATGTCAAAAATCCGCGAGGGCGGAAAAGAGCGCACTCAGGCGTTTGAAGGCATGATCGTCGCCACGCACGGCGCCGGCTTTGGAAAAACATTCACTGTTCGTCGTGTTATCGGCGGAATTGGTGTAGAACGTATTTTCCCTATCAATTCCCCATTAATAACGGCCATTGAAATCGTTGGCGCAACAAAAGTACGTCGCAACAAGTTAACGTATTTAAGAAAATCCAACATCAAGCGTCGCCGTAAAGAAGATTCCAAGGTATTGCAAAAAACTCTAGCCGAAAAGGACGCTCAACGTAAAGCTATCGAAAAAGTCCGTCGTGATGAAGAGGAAGCGGAAAAGGAAGCCAAGAGAATCGCCAACGAAGCCGCGAAGGCCGAAAAAGAAGCATCTGAAAAAGCCGAGGCAGAAAAGCCGGCAGAGGAAGCGAAATAAAGTAAACCACTGCAAATTAATTTACCCCGCCAAGTTGCGGGGTAAATCGTAATATAATAGTTTGATTTACCAAAGCTTCTCAGAATGCGTTAATTTTGGTATGAAATAGAGACTGGCGACGTGACCGAGCGGCCAGGTGAAGGTCTGCAAAACCTTTTACGGCAGTTCAACTCTGCCCGTCGCCTCAAATGTTCTTTAATCAACAATACAAGCCCGGGTGGCGGAACGGTATACGCTACGGACTTAAAATCCGTCGGTCTCACGACCTTGTGGGTTCGAATCCCACCCCGGGTACAAAATACAAATACCACCCATCTGGGTGGTATTTGTATTTTACGCCCGGGAGCAACACAACTGCTTGTGTTGCGAGTGGAATTCGAAGCGCGCAGCGATGTTTTTGTTTGCCAAAGGCAAGGCAAAAACCGCGAGCGACGGGCTTCGAGAAATTTCCGTCAGGAAATTTACTTGTAGCCGAATCCCACCCCTGGTACTCGAAATTAGTTTCGCTTTGCGGAACAAAATAGAGTACATCCCGCCTTGGGCGGGACACAAGAATTGAGAACTCTGAGAGAACACGCCAAGAGGTGTGGAATCTCAGAGCCCCTCAATAACCCAACTGAGGTATCTTGCAAATGAACCCTGCGAGAGCCCTGCAACAGCATGGCTTCTCACATGTGCTTTTTAAAAGCAGGCGGGTTACTTCTTTTGCACAGGAATCGAAGAAGTACACCCCGCCTTTGGCCGGGCACAAGAAAGGTACTACAATTCAGTACATGACAAATATTAAACCAAACAAAACTTTAATCTTTTTGGGTGTTGTTGCCATACTTCTTGCACTTGGGCACTTTATTAACCCACGTATTATATCAATGATCTATGGGGTTCTATGGTTCATCGCCGGTGCTGGAGTTTTACTTAACAAAAAAGGCGCAAAGTATTTATTCATCGTACTTTCCTTAATAGATATTATTTCCGTTGTTTACAGTCTTATACTTTTTATCGGAAATCTATCGCAAATATTCACAAAATTTTCCAGCTCTGGAACACCGGGAAATATTGTAACTTTTTCAATGCTGGTGTTTTTTGTATATACCCTACTTCTTTTATCTTTCTATTCTTTTTCAGTTTATTATTTGAGCCGAAAAAACTTAGATAAATAACATACAAAAATCAAGTAGCAGATAGTGAAAATCACCTATCTTTATTTTGCACAAAACTGCTAGAATGTCCGCATGATAAAATTATTTTATAATTTCCTCAAAAACAACTCTCACTATTTGGCATGGGAATTTTACGCAAAGATAAAAATTGGGCATACACAACACTTCCCTTCGTACTAATCGGCACACTAATCGCGTTTTATCACACGCTCCTCCAGTGGAATATTATTCCCAATAATCAAACCTTCTGCAATCTCGGAGTTTCTTGCACGACGGTACAAATTAATTTTCTGGGATTTATTACAATCCCCTTTATGTCACTACTGTCATTCATCGCGATCGGAGCATTCACAATCATCTACAAAAAATCTCACACGAACCAATAAAATTCGTCTGTATTTTAGCAATAACGTTTGCCATCAATAACCCTTTAATATAGTATTTGTTATGGAGGCAATCGTGTGATTGTTTCTATTTTTCTGTTCTATCCCCAACTAGAGAAGAAAGGTCCAAAAACATGGCTGTCGTTTACACAACCCCGGCGAGTCGTATCATTCCCGCTCTCGATATGCCATGGGAACAAGCGGGCAGTTTCGTCGAACAGATGCTCAAATTGGGCATCATCTACTTCAAGGTCGGCTTCAAACTGATTCACAAGATCGGTGGGCCACAAGTTACGGCAGACGTATTACGTTGGGGCGGTCGCGTCATCTATGACGCAAAGCTCCACGACACGAACGACACCGTCGGCGACACGGTCGCGGCTATCTGCTCTCAAGGTATTTCCGGACTAATGATCCATACATCGAGCAGCACGGAAGGACTGAAGAAAGCAGTCGCGAATGCTCGCGACGTAACACTCTTCGGCGTTACCGTACCAACCGACATCTCCAACACTGAGTGCCTCGAAATCTACGGACGCCCCCTAAACGAGCAGGTGCCGCTACTCGCCAATCGCGCAAATGATGCGGGATTCGGCGCGTTGATTTGTTCGCCACTGGAGCTTGGGCTTGAGGCCATCAGAGCATTACACATTCTCAAGACCACTCCGGGCATTCGTCCGGTGTGGGCAGTGGCCGGTCAACAGAAACGTTTCACTACGCCCTTGCAAGCCATGATGCTTGGAGCTGACGGCTTGGTGATTGGCAGCCCTTTGTACTCTCCGCCCAAGGAAATCGGAAATCCCGAGGAGGCCGCAAAACGCATCATCGGTGAAGTCGAAGAAGCTCTGTGCAAACGTTCGTAAACCAACTCTCAACAAGAAAGAAGAAAACTGTGGAAACCACCCAAGCCAGATTCGCCTGCAATAGCAATTACCTGGCAATCGCGTTGATCGAGCACAAAATGATCAAGACAAGATTGGATTCGCCAGGAGGTAGAGGATTCCGCCTCGCACTACACAAGAAGAATCCCGATGCCCCTCTTTCCCCATACTACTTCGATCTTCGGATTATGCGCTCTTTCCCGCCGCTACCGCACTTTGCTGCCGATCTTATTTTGGAGAAAGTGCGGATGGCTGGGGTGATCTATAATCTGGTCGCAGACGTACCCACAGCAGCAACGCCAATCGTTACCCTGCTATCAGAAGACAGTGGTCGCCCCATGATCACTCCGCGCGAACCGAAAGATCATGGTTCGCAGGCCTCTATCGATGGCGTGTTCGAACCAGGCCAAATCGTACTGGCTGTAGACGACCTCATCACCGGCGCAGACAGCAAACTGGCCGCAGTCAAGATTTTGCGTGATGCCGGCCTTGTTGTTACAGACATCGCTGTCCTGTTGGACCGAGAACAAGGTGGCAGAGAGCAATTAGCCAAACATGGCTTAACGCTTCACGCCATCTGGACAATCAGCGCCCTCCTCGCCTTCTACGAGGCGGAGAAATTGATTCCCACCGACCTGGTTCAGGAAATCAATGCGTATCGTAACAGCGTCGCTTGACGTTCTTTCGGCAAACCATCTCCCCGCGTTCCAACAAACGGACCGCGGGATTTTTATATTTAAAAAGAATCGACCCGCAAGGGCCGACTCTTTTTAAATTATTAATTTGTATTTTTTTTACTCTACGACCACCATCTGCAAATGACGTTTACCGAATTGCAGAGCGGCACCTCTAGATACCATCCATATATCCGCGCGAGATGAATACTTCGCATTGGTACGATCTTCAATGGTATACACTTTGCCACCGGAATAATTAGGAAATGTTACATGCGTACCGAATGGCAAGAAGTTTGCGGCAACAGTACCATCATGCACATGCGTACCGGAAGCAGTAGTAAATGGATCGCTATCACATTGATCAACAGTAGACGAATAAGCAGTAACTGTTAAATCAAAAGTGAGTCCAATTTGCGCTTTAAAACCCTTTGGACGAGGCAATATCTTTCCTTCTACTGGAGCCAATTTGCTTGGCACCGTTTCCGGAGAAGAACTTGCCAAAAGCGCGTTACCCAAAACCACCGGCATGTCTGCTACATTTTCCACTATTGGCTCTGTTTGTTCTTCATCGGCTTTGGCCTCAGGGATAGGAACAATTTGCCCCAATTTGCCCATAAACCAATCCGTAGAGAAGAAATCAGCCGCATGAACAGAAATAGGACATACTAGAGCAAAAACGCTCGTTACAGCCAATATTTGAAGTGATACTACGCCCCTCTTCATTGAAAATAATTTCATATGTATGGGTTAATAAAAAACCTGCAACCTGCAGATTTAAGAGGTGAATACTAGCAGATTTTCCGTTTTTTGTCAATGGTTGTTAGGTGACATTTTCTTAACGCAATACTATTGACTTTGTGTCAATTTTATGACAAAAGATAAACATATTTCTTCATAAATCCACTACCCTTTCCAACTTGAAAGATAAAAATATTTCATCTAATATGAAATCGTCCTGCGGGTATCGTATAGTGGCTATTATGTCAGGTTTCCAACCTGAAAACGCGAGTTCGACTCTCGCTACCCGCTCCCGAAATTAGTTTCGCTCTGCGAAACAAACCAAAAGTACACAAAATAGACTTCGCACACTGCGAAGTCTATTTTGCATAAGGATTGAGGACTCTGAGATCGTTTCGTGGCAACGAAACGACTCGAAGAGCCCTTCACTAGCTCAACTGAGCTTGTTTTTTGCACTACTAATAAATGAACCCTGTGTGGCACCCGCCAGCGAATTAACGTTCAAAACGGGAGCGCACAGAGGCGCTCCCCTACAACTCTACCAAACGTGATATAGCCCTGCGCTTCGCGGGGATAGAACATTTAATAATCCTCTTTGCTATTTACTTTACAAAAGGTGGCGGCGTGGGAGATGGCGTTGTCTGAATAACCGCGGCACGTTTCGGAATCTTGAAAAATGGTGTTCCTGTATAAGATGCTATCGCCCAAAAAATCAGCATCATGCCAACAAAAACTCCAACCCCTATCCCAATCGCTTTTAACATTGCGTTGTCCATAAGATTGATTATAGCAGATTATTTATTTAAGTCTTGCTTTGGGACAAATACTGCCGCGGAAACAACTGTTGTCCACAAACCGTTTTTATTGCACTGCGCGGATTGCGTACAATTCGTCGTTTTAACAATCTTGTTACTCATTTTAAAAACCTGTTCTTTTTCATTCCAGGCCTGAGTTGAATCAAACTCAATCCCCAAAACGGAAGCCAACATAGAAGCCGCCAAATCTTCAGCATAATCTCCAGCTTTTTCATCTGTCTCACCAAAACTATGATGCTCGGAAATATACCCGTGGGCACCATTATCTGCCGGAATGGCCAATCCGATAGACGTGGCCAATAAACGATTCGGTTCGTTGGTGGCATTTCTAGACATTACACAATATACGATTTCACCTGGTGAAAGATGCTTTAAGCCCTCTTCGCGAGAGATCCTTTTGCATCCCGGAGGATAAATACTGGATACCATTACTAAGTTAAATTGTGCAATACAAGCGTCACGCAAAGCCATCTCAAAAGATTGTAGATACTCTTTGTGAATACCAACTCCTTTAGTCAAAAATATTTTTTCTGGGACCATCTATTCAAAATAATAATTAGTAAAGTTAAGGTTACTCTTTTTTCTAGAAAAGGAAATCCTAAAACTTTCACACAATTACAATGCACACAACTAAAAGAACTTCAAAAATAGTGCATACCTATTAGTCTCCGGTTTATGCTATATCACTCATCTTCCAAATTCTCCACGCACCTAATCTTTACGTACCAAACTTAGAGTGTCGGATGAATGTTAGTGGCTGTGCAAACTCCAGCGTGAGCTACCCCACCGCCCTGTTGTCGCGCAATACAAGTGTTGCAATATGTTTTTCCATCTCTGGCACATGTCATAGTGCTCAATGCACAAGTTTGTTGACACACGCACCCATCTGGCAGAGGTAGATAGTTAGGACCACCACAATACGGAGTTGTTGGTGTTGATGTGGGAGTAGCAGTTGGCGTCGGAGTTGGAGTATACGTTGGACATATAACTTGACCGTCTGCTGTACAACCAGCGATAGCTCCGTTAGGACAAACTTGTTGGGGATTACAAGGCGTTGGTGTGGGAGAGGGATTGGGCAGGCAAACATATTTTCCGTTCTCACATTTCGGATAGTATCCTGGTACACAATCAACAGCCAATAAAGGATCGCAAGAACAAACTCCTCCAGGGCAGACAGTCGGAACTGGTGTTCCATTATCGTAAAATGTCGTGCTCACACCAAACGGCTCTTTGTTACTTAATCTTCCGTTAAAAGTTAACGTATGCTTGATGCCTGGTTTAAAATCAGATGGTTTGCTCATCGTCCCCTCAATTAGTGTTTTATAGCTAGCTGAATAATTTTGCTGGAGTGTGCTCATTCTTATGTTTCCCAAATATCCTCCCGCCACCACAGCCAATACCACAACAGCAACGATGCCTGATACTACCCCAATTCCGAGACGATTGAGTGCTAATTTTTCTAGCAGTTTTTTCATAGTCATTTTCATAGTTATAAATACTCGACACACTCAGGCCAAAAACCCTTAGCGCAATTATGGCTTTCTTCCAACTGAGAACATGACGGTAACTTATAGTCGCATCCTTGTGCGCCACAGGATGGCTGTGGCTCACCGGGCCCCGGTGTGGGTAACGTTAGAGTTACAGGAGTTCCATCAACAGTTAAGTCTCCACAACTAACCTGCACATCTCCGGAACCAAGCACCATACCTCCTAAAGCCCTTTGCATGTTTGCTACAAACGATCCATAAGCCGCGTGACTGTCTTTTGCCGGCTTTGCGATAGTAATGTACGGCGAAGAACATGCTCCTTTGTAGGATACCGGTACGCAATATTGATTAGCCAAACATTCACTAGCATAAGTCACATTGTTGGTACCACAAACAGGAGTTGCAACAAGATCATCAGGACAAATAGTCGATCGTGGCGTGGCAAGCGAACAAACTCCGTCATGCGCAATTTTATCTCCAGCAAAGATTGCAAAACAGGCATTCGCGTAAGTAACTCCTTTGAGACCACACACGGGTCGATCTGTCGTCGGACACGTTGACACAGGAGCTGGCATAGAACTGCAACTTGGCGGAAATCCATTGACTGCGGGTTGCGTAGAACACCCCAGAGGAGAATTTCTGCCACACACAGTTGCGCTACATAAACAATATCCCTCGCCTTGTATTGGCACCCCAGCTACTTTTGCGTAGCAACTATTAGGATAATCTCTTCCATCTGTTCCGCAAACCGGAACGCCAGCGGATGGACATGGAGTAGGAGCAGCTAGACAACCAGGAACAGGCGTAGGCGAAACAGAAGGAGTTGGTGTTGATGTAGTAGTCGGCACTGGTGTAGCGGGCGGGACTGATGTCGGCGTAGCGGTTGGCGTTGGACATCCTGCTCCACCACATCCTGACGGCATAGGCGTTTGTATAGGCGTTGGCGTAGCAGTTGGTGCCGAAGGTTCTTCCGTTGGTTGAGAATTATTCTGTGGCTGTGATGGTGGTGGCAGCGCCTCAACCTTAAGAGCAAACCTGGAACTTTTACCAGGTAATAAAACATTGTCGACATTGCGTGCCGTTAAACGCAAATAAACCTGACCAGGTTTATAGTCGGCAGGAATTACTACGGTAGCAGAACCGGTATTGGGCGCACTGGCTATAAGAGTTGTGCAACTAGATCCAAACAGTTTGCCACGGCAAAGTTCAATCTTTTCAAAAGGATAAGCGACTTGGTTTTCCGGACTGAGATTCCAGGTGATATTAACTCGTTCTTTTGGATTTACTTTTTTAGGACCTTGAATTTGAAACCTTAACCCCTGCCCCACTCTAGCACTAAGAAAAGTGACATAGTAAGAAGACACAAAAGCAACAACTCCGACCAAGAGAAGCGCTGAAGCAAAAAGAATTTTCTTGTTTATCATTATTTATCAATCTTAAACCAGTTATCCACCTGTCGACAATTATACTATATAATTTTTACTTTTGGTAACACGTAATAACTAAAAAGTAATTTTACGATTCATTAAATTCCCAACAAAGCCAGAGATGCTATCGCCAACACGATACCAATAGTTTGTCTAAAATCTATATCCACTCTCCAAGAGAGCTACCTCCTAGTATAAAACCAAGGAGCACCAACAAGAGACTAAAAGTAGTTTCAACAAAGACACTCCAGTATGCAACCAAAACAATTCCCCAAATCCCTATCGCCAAAAGCATCAACATACGTGGATTCATACCCAAACGTTTTTTCAAAAAGGATCGTAGTGGTGATGTCATAAAAACACCTGCCACTACAAAAAATATACCAACAAGACCCTGTGTAGAATCGTATGGCAGCACAGGTTTTGGATGTAATGGACTACTTAAAATCCAATTTGAAAAAATACCACCAAATATCAATACACATCCAGAGATGCAAAATAAAATAGCTAAAACCCAACGTGCTAGCGGTGATATAGAACTTACCATATTAAATATTTTAATACACAACAGAAATAAAATAAAGTAACTCTGTTAAATTCCCAACAGAGCCAAAGATGCTATCACCAACACTATTCCAACCGTTTGTCTAAAAGTTACCTCTTCCCGAAAAATAAATATTCCAATAGCTACAGTCAAAACAGCCCCCAACAGTGCCCAAATTGTTCCGATAATTGAAAGCTTGCCATTATTGAGCATGGAAGGAAGCCAAAGAAACGCGCCAATCGCATAAACAGCTGTCACTTCAAAAGCAAGAACCCAACTTGGATTCCCTCCCCATTTTTTTGACATGTACTCACCAGCCGCAAAGAAAGCTGTTGAAAAAAGAAGCCAAACAAACGGTGGAATAATTGATAAGTAGTTCATTTTATTTGCGGCGTGAAATCAACTTGGTATTCCGGAATTCCCAACGATACTCCGTATTCTTTTGCCTCTCTAAATCCTTCTTCGTTATTTCTGTCTATCTTAAATATTTTACCGGAGAAAATAATGTAGTGATATTGAGAATTCTTATAATCCGCATACCAAGGATGCGCTTTTTCTAATCCAACACTTAACATTTGCGCAACATCGTCAGACTTTTCTTCTTCGATTTCCACAGTGTGAAGAGTCCACTTGGTTAACCAAGGAGTTTTGTGTTCATCATTTACTTCCTCCACCTCTGTACTAACAATTTTTATTTTACTTAAAACACTTTTATCACTAAGTGATTCCTCAATGATTACACCTTTATAGTTTTCCATAAAAAAATTATATCACGATAAATTATATCTAAAGCCCGATTTCAGAAGCAACCGCTTGCATAGCAAGCAAATTAATTTCGATAAATTTTTCAATTGGGATATTTAGCGTTTCTGTTTTTGCGCACATAGCAACCTGTTCGCGTCTGGTTCCTGAAGCAAACTTGGGTTCTTTCAAAAAACGTTTTACCACTGAAGATAACTTTACATCTATAAGTTTTTTTGTTGGATAAACATACGCGACTGCCGTAATTAGCCCTGTTAAACTATCAACACAATTGATTGCCCACTGCGCTTTTGTTTTTGGTTGCACACCAGTTATTTCCGGCGCATGCGCTTTCACGATCGCTTCCACGGTGTCTGAAATTTCCAAGCCATATTTTACCAACACCTCCCGCGTCTTTTTTGGATGGTCAGTTTTAAATTCCCCTGAGTAATCAATGTCGTGAATAAGCCCTGCCAGTGTCCATTCCTCACGCATTTCACTATTCGCATCCAAAGATCCCTGTGCTTGCAAATAGTCATGTATTGCTCCCATGCATGCCTCGACTGCCAAAGAATGGTTAAAAATATTGGGCTCTAATTGATTTTTTACCGCTTCGAGAAATTTTTGACGTTCAAACATGAACGAATAATAACACTGGAAAGACTTAATAAAAATACAGGCCAGTTGGCCTGTATTTTTATTAAGTCGGGGCGCCGAGAATCGAACTCGGAACCTCTTGGTCCCAAACCAAGCGCGATACCGTTACGCTACGCCCCGTCGAACTTACTATTACGTTTTTCCCAATGTAGTATCCTATGACAATTTGCGCAAAGAACCTCGCATTTTTCGACTTCTCTTTTGATTTGTTCAAACCCTAATCCTCTTCGAAAATACGCAACTGTAAAACTTTTTTTAGATTCGTCTGGATGATGAAGATCGAGGATGCGATGATCGGTAGTTTTACACTTAACACAACCACGTTGCACTTTATAATTTATAATCCATTCGTGTATTCGATCCGTGAGAACATGCTTCGTGTCGCGATAACAATACCGGCATTTTCTTCTTCGGTAAACCTTAGACGCAGTTGTTAATGCCACACCAAAGTGGTCTTCTGGATAATACTTTTTACAGTATCTACATTGCAACACTCTTTAATACTATCACTTTTGGGATTACAAACCAAATCCCAAAATGTGAACTAACTCAGATTACTATTTTCCCTTTACGTTGTCTTTCAGGTTTTTTCCGGCTCTAAATTTTGGCACTTTCACCGCCGGCACATTTATCTTCTCGGCAGGATTACGTGGATTTACTCCCACACGTGCCTTTCGCAATCCGGAGCAAAACTGCCCAAAACCCGCCAAGTTCACCTTTTCTCCCACTTTTACCTGATCAGTAATTACTCTCAGCACACTCAGAAGAATACGCTCAACATCGTGACGAGGATAATCGAGCTCCTTTGATACCTTTTCTACCAGTTCGTTTCGATTCATAGATGATAGTATCCTACATAATTTGTCCGAACATGCAAACTCTCGCCCTATTCGGTGATAATTTCTCTAATTCTTTTTATGGAACGAACCTTTTCGCCCTGTTCATCAATATCCAGATACAACGCGTTTACTTCCCAAGGAAGATCTTCCATAACATCAAGCGGTACATTCAATTGCGTTTTAAAACGCTCCAAAACAGCTCCGCTACGAACACCCAAAACCGAATTCAACGAACCAGTCATACCGATATCGGTTAAATATGCTGTCCCCTCCGGGAGGATCTGCTCATCGGCTGTAGCAATGTGAGTATGCGTGCCCCAAACAGCAGTAACTTTTCCGTCTAAAAACAATCCCATTGAACGCTTTTCTGAGGTGGCTTCAGCATGAAAATCCACGAGCGTAATTAAGGGCTTAACGCGAGGCAAAGAAGCCAGCCACTCTTCCGCGGCACGAAAAGGATCATCATAATTTTCTTTGAAAAAAACTCTGCCATTGATATTTAGAACAGCAATTGTAGTAGTCCCGTTTTGAACGACCACGCTCCCCTTGCCAGGCAAACTGGGCGCGAAATTTTGCGGACGCAAAAGATTGCTTTCTTTCTGCAAAAGTTCAAATGCTTGTTTGATGTCCCAAATATGGTTGCCGCTTGTGAACACATTAACTCCCGCATCTGCCATTTCTTTCATCGTTTCCTCTGTAATCCCTTTTCCATGCGCCAAATTTTCTCCGTTTGCCACGATAAAATCTACCGGATTATTTTCTTTAAACTTGCTGAGAAATTTCTTCACGGCTTCTCTGCCGCCGCGGCCAACAATATCTCCAAAAATTAATATGTTCATGAGTTTCTAATTTATAAATAATTTTTCCTTAAGCAAACTTCCGCAACATTCGGTTGAGATCGTGCGGAGTGGGCACTTTATACATCTTGCCATCGGCAGCTAAGGAGATAGTACCTCGCTCCTCTGAAACCACAATCGCTATCGCATCACTGTTTTCACTTATTCCCAATGCGGCGCGATGTCTCGTGCCCATTCGTCCCGCAACAGAACCTTCTTCAGCTAAGGGTAGAGTACAAGCCGCCGCAGCCAAATATCCATCGCGAATAATTACCGCTCCATCATGCAAGGGAGAGCCGGGAAAAAATATGGTCTCCAAAACCTCTTTGCCAATTTTCGCGTCTAACACTACCCCCGTATCTACATACTCGGTAAGCCCTGTCTTTTTTTCTAAAACAATAAGTGCTCCATGTTTATGTTCCTGCAAAGACTCCACAGCTTCAGACAATGAGCGAATACCTTTGTCGTCCAACGCATCATAATCAGAACGCCAAAAAGGGCCTTTTCTTCCCAGTTTTTCCAATCCCCTGCGCAACTCCGGCTGAAACAAAAACGGTGTGGCAAAAAGAAGTAAACCAAAAAATATAGTGAGCACTAAATTTAATGTCACAAAATTAAGGAGCCGAGCGATAATAATTCCGAGTCCCACAATAATAAAACCCAACAAGATATTTGTTGCTCTGGTTCTGCGTAAAAAACGGAAAAGAACCGTAAACAATATTGAAACAAGTAATATGTCTACAACAGTAGCGACTTTTGCCCCAAAACCGGATGTAGCAAAAGACAATGGTTGAAGAATCCCTCCTTGCAAAAGTGCTAATATCTTTTCAGTCATTGTTAGTAATATAACAGAAAATTAGAATTTTGGTCTTCTACCTCGCAAAAGTTCCGAAACATGTTCTCTTGAGCGGCTTCACGACCCTGCAAAACATTGCAGGGCGTGCCTGAGCGAGGTTGGTGGACGCAGTCCGTCCACCAACCGGAGCGTACGCTCAAGAGAATATGATTTGGAACTTTTATTCCCTCTCTGCCTATATAATCTTCCAACCTGTTTCGTCACGCACAAGAGTTCCGGCTATTTCAAAACCAGAAGCTAATTTATGCCCGCCCCCGCCAAACTGCGCGGCAATTTTTGAAACATCCACTTGTTTTTCCGGTTCACTGCGCAAACTCCCTTTTATCTTCCCCTTTTCATACTCGGTAAGAAGAAAAGAAAAGCTTGTTTCCGGAATAGAGTTAAGCAAATTAACCACACCGGCCAAATCTTCCAAAGTAGCGCCACATTCTTTCAAATCTTGTTGGGTAATAATAGATACTGCTGCTCCGGTCGCAGAGTTTGCTTGCACTCTTTCTAGCGCCCGGCCGGTTATTCGCAATGCCGGCAAAGAACGCCCACCATACATAGCTCGCATAATCGCGCGCAAATTTGCTCCCTGCTCCATCAGAAATGCTGACACTTGCATAATGTGTGAACTCACCCCAGCATGCTGAAAAGATCCGGTGTCTCCCACGATGCCGGTTAAAAGTGCCGTGGCAATGTGTGTATCAATTTTTACACCCAGCTGGGGAATAATTTCACTCAAGATCTCGCAATTCGCGGCGGCATCAGGCAAAACAAAAACTAAATCGCCAATGCGATCCGAAGTGGCATGATGATCAATAGCAACCAATGTCTTTCCGCTTTTTTTGATTTCTTCGGATAGACTGGTCCGATTAATATTCGAGTGATCCATGGCGATAATGAGATCGTATTTTGTGAGCGGCAAAACATCCTGTTTTATTTTTTCAAAACCGACCAAGTACGAAAGAAATTCCGGCGGTTTGTCCGGCGTATGCACGGTAACAATTTTCCCTTTCTTCTCTAGCGCTTGCGCCATGGCTAAAACCGATCCGACAGCGTCACTGTCTGGGCGCTGATGCGTGGTAACAAGAATTTCCTTTGCGGAATCTACAAGAACATTGAGTTTTTGCAGCTCCGGTCCAAACGCAGAAAGAAATTTTGGTATCTGGTTATTATTGTTCATTTATTTCTTTAAGTAATTCTTCTATGTGCGACGAATACGAAGGATTGATATCTAATTTCACCGATAAGCGCGGCGTTGGACGCGTTTGCACCTTTTCATTTATCGCTTTTTGAGCACCATATAAATGATGCTTTATAATTGGCAAACATTCCTCGGCAAGATTTTCCGGCAAAATAGATACCCATGCTTTCGCATACAAACGATCTGCGGAAACCTCTACTTTGGTCACGGTTAAAAGTGCACCTTCCGGCAATTCCAAATTACGCAAAAAATAATCTCCTACGATGGATTGAAGATACTGTGGTAATTGTTTCTCACGCAACATAATTTATCCCCTTTAAAATACTATTATTCGGGCTTACTTCTCCCCATTTCCAACTTTCTTTTTTGGGTTTCCTCATGATAAACAACCAAAGCGTCTCCTTCTTTTGCTTTACCGTTTCCTTCAAAAGTAATACCGCATTCTTGCCCGGCTTTTACGGTCTCAGCTTCATTTTTGTTTTGTTGCAACTGCGTAATTTTTCCTTTGGCAATCACTTCTTCACCACGCATAAGCTGCACATTCTCTTTGTTCTTGGCAATACCGGTAACCACGCGTCCACCAACAATCTGTCGTCCACGAATCGAGAAGAACACCTTCAAGATGGCAACTTTCCCCAAGTCCTCGCGAATAACAATCGGAGGCAATAAATCTTCCAAACGTTTTCTCACTTCCTCGGCCAATTCGTAAATAATACGGAAGTTTTTAACTGTCACGCCGCCTTTTTCCGCCATCCTGCTGGCTGTTGTTGTTGTGTTTACATTGAAACCAAACACAACGGCTTTTGCCGATTCGGCAGTCATAATATCGGTTTCCGTTATATTACCCACGTTTGCCACCAAAATCTGCGGAACCACTTCCCAATTCCCCATTGCCTGTACAGTTTGCTGGATTGCTTCCAATGATCCCTGCGTATCCGCTTTCAAGACAACATTTAATTTTTTCACTTGTTCTTTTACTTCCTGCTTTTGCGCGCCTTCAGAACCTCGAGCTACGGCTTTTTGCTCAATCGGCTTACTCACTTCCTTTTTCTGAATTGCCGTTACACGACTAATTTGTCTCACCACTCTTACACGCGCTGCTTTTTCACGCGCCTCTGTTTTTTCTCCCACGGCTTGCACAATATCTCCGGCATCCGGCAATTCCTGAATACCAATAATCGTAACAGGCATCGAAGCAACAGCTTCCTTGATAGATTTCCCGTCAAAGTTAACAATGCGACGCACTTTGCCCGCTGTTTTTCCAACAACAAGATTATCGCCAAGATGTAATGTGCCGGTATGAATCAAAACAGAAGCTAAAACACCAACAGCAGGATCACGCCTAGACTCTATGACTGTCGCTAAGGCCGCGCGATCATTAACCGCCTTTGGCGCGTTCAGTTCGGAGACCAATAAAATATTTTCCAATAAGTTTTCCAGTCCCATTTTCGTGGTGGCGGAAACTGGAACAACCGGAGTGTTGCCACCATATTCTTCAGGAACCAAATCATTTTCAGAAAGCTGTCTTTTCACTTTTTCCGCGTCCGCGCCCGGCTTATCCATTTTGGTAATCGCTACAACAATCGGCACTTTCGCTTCTTTCGCGTGGCGGATAGCTTCTTTTGTTTGCTCTTTAATACCGTCATCTCCGGCCACAACCAAAACTGCCACGTCAGCCAATGACGCACCGCGCTTGCGCATAAATTCAAACGCTTCATGCCCAGGCGTATCAATAAATGTAATCAGTTTGCCTTTATTTTTTGCTTGATAGCTGGAAATACGCTGAGTAATCCCGCCCGCTTCCCCCGCGGCTACATTTGTCTTTCTTATCGTATCCAAAAGTGTTGTTTTGCCATGATCGACATGACCCATAATCGTCACAACAGGAGGACGAGACACTTGTTTTTCCGGATCTTCCTTGATTAGAATTTCGTGTAATTTTTCCGGCGTCAAAACGTCTTGTTCCAGCTCTGTTACGTCTTCTTCTGTGGAATAACCTAAATCCTGAGCAATAATCGCTGCTGTTTCATAATCCAAGTCTTCATTAACCGTAGCTGCTACGCCGTTCTTCAAAAGCTGCTTGATAATTTCAGTGATCGGCAGTTCCATCTTTTCGGCGAATATTCTTACAGACACAATCGAAGGCAAACGTACCGTTTCCTTCTTTTTCGCCTCACGACGACGAGTGTCTCTCACTAAGCCACGTACGCGGTAAGCATCCTTGTCTTGTAAACGTTTTACGCCTTCTTCTATCCGCACACCGGCGATTTGCATAAAACGATCCAGTTCATTCTGGCTCAAATTGAGTTCACTTTGGAGGTCTTGAATCTTAATTCCCATAACAAGTGATACTACCCTAGCACGAATAATAATTCAAGCCCAGCCAGGCACAAAATGACCTCAATATGTCTGCTATGCGCCCTTCATCAATACAGCGTTTTTCAGTACCCTTTGCTCCTCTTCGGAAAGATTTTGGAGAGGGCTGCCGTTTTTGATAGATTTCGCATAAACACGATTAGAATCCCTGTTGTGCATAGAAGAGATAACCACGCCAGAGTTAAAGGCATCTAACATTACAAGAGTAAAACTTTGATTGCCACCAACGCCAGGAAATGGGTTATAGCGCTCAAACGCCACTTTTCGCAGAGAGTTCTGTAGCGCCCGATGCAGATATTCCGAGGCCTTCAAAAGTTCATCTAAATTCGCGGCTATTTTCTTCATACTTTCTCCATGCTCAACCAAAACTTTTTCCAAATCTCCTCCATCCTTGCCAGACATAAAAGCACGCAGACGTTTTTCTGTTCCAAGTTGACGCACAAAGGAAATAATCACGACCACAAAAGCAATAAGACCAAGAGCAAATCCTCCAGCTGATAACATTAATGAATTATCCATACTTCAATATTACCGCTTAATCAACAGTGATGCCATGCAAGTTACGCATATTTCTCCACCACTCTAATTGATCGAACAGTTCTCACATCAATGCGTTCAAAAGGAATCGCGACTGCGAAATGCACAGCCAACTCTTTCACAACTTTTTCAGTGACCATTCTAATGTTCACATTCTTGATTTTACCTTTCAGCAAGGTAATGTGCGGCTTATGGCCATAGAGATCACGCGCCAAAGGAAACTTTGGAGCGTTGATAATTTTTTCTATAGATCCTGCTGGAATAATCCCCTCTTTTTCCCAAACAGTTAAATTTCTTTTTACCGCATCAACTAACTTTGCCTGAAAAGCTGTCGGCTCAAGACGCATGACTGTCGTGAAACGCCCATCTTTGGAAAGAAAAATATCATAACCGGAAGGAATATCGGCAGTCACTTCTTTTTCTTCTTTTGGCATATCCAACAGTTTTATTAACATTGATGCATCTAGTTTGGCCTCAATACCAACACTCTTTAGAAACCTTTCCCAGTTGAACACGGAATCCAAAAATAGCTCTGTCTTGTGAAATTCTCCGCGAGAAACAAGCTTATGCTTTACGCCCAATTTATCGAATTGCTTATCCAAGAACACCCGATGTTCCATAATCAATTCTTTCGCCTCTTCCGTGGGTTCAGCCCGCAGGTAGATTTGCGCCTTGTTATCGCCGATATGTTCCGTTTGTTGCATAAAATATAGTTTCAAGATGTTAAAGCGGAGGGGGTGAGATTCGAACTCACGAGAGCTTTCGCTCTAGCGGTTTTCAAGACCACCGCACTAGGCCACTATGCGACCCCTCCGCTCTAACATCGAATTAATCGTTAATTGGCTATATTACTCTATATTCTAAGAGTGTTTGCGACAAGCCCCCAACAGACCCTCTCGACACACCCGTCCCTATCATTAGATAATACCCCCATGTTAACCGGCCAACTTTCACCATCAACTACTCAAGATCCATCCTTCGCCAACCCCGTTTGGCTTGAGGTTTTTGAGTGGTTAAAGAAACTACCACAAAACAATCCTGACGGAGAACAGCCAATCCGTAATCGTGATATCTACGCCAATTTTATAACCGCCGAAACACAGCCGCGTGAAAATTTGGTTATGGAAGCACATAAAAAATACATCGATCTACACTACTGTATTTCTGGCGGAGAACGTATCGAATGGTCACCAACAGAAGGACTGGTAACTCAAAAAGAATACGATTTAGAAAAAGATGTTGCGCTCTACACTCCCCCAACAACAGCCGCTTCGCACGTCATGACTCCAGGAGAGTTTGCTGTATTTTTTCCAGACGAAGCGCACACGCCAAAAATAAACGATGGAACAAATAAGACTGTGAAAAAGGTTGTATTAAAAATAAAAGCAGACCTTCTAAACTAAAAAACACATTATGAAAATCACTATCTGTGGCAGTATCGCGTTTTTTCCAGAAATGCTGGAAACAAAAAGGCAACTCGAAGAACTGGGACATGAAGTAAAACTGCCACCTACCGAAGTGCCGGACGAAAATGGCCAGATGATTCCCGTAGCCAAATATTACGAGCTGCGAAAAACTATCAAAGACGATACGAGTTGGATCTGGAAAAATAAAGAAGCAGCAATGCTTAATCACTTTGCCAAAGAAGAATGGGCAGATGTAATTTTGGTTTTAAACTGCGACAAAAAAGGCATCGCCGGTTATGTGGGCGGTAATACTTTGATTGAAATGGGTGTGGCGATGTACCTCAAAAAACCAATTTATATGCTCAATCCCCTGCCAGAAATGGACTACAAGGAAGAAATATTAGGCATGAGACCGATTGTAATTAATAGTGATTTGACTCTCATAAAATAAAAATCCCCGCACTATTCGCTTGCGCGAATCATGTGGGGATGAAAGTTGCGACGAACATCATTCGAGCTCTCGCATGATCTCGAAGACCATATCTTTGGTCGAAAGAGCGACCTTATTATCGCCTTCGGGGATGAGGTCGGCTGTCCGGTACCCATTCTGCAGTGCTTGATAAACCGCCTGTTCAATCCTACGGGCGGTTTGCTCGCACCTGAAGGTGTAACGAAACATCATCGCGATCGAAAGCGCCATGCCGATCGGATTGGCGATGCCTTTGCCGGCGATCGTTGGAGCGCTGCCAGCGGCCGGTTCGTAGAGACCAAAGCCAGTCGCAGGGTTGATACTGGCCGAAGGAAGAAACCCCAAACTGCCGGCCAACCCCCCTCCTCCGTCTGACAGAATGTCACCAAACATGTTGCTGGTGAGCACGATCTGAAAGCGCTTCGGATTCATGATGAGATAAGCGTTAAACGCGTCAACAAAAAGATGCTCGAGCCGAACACCCGTGAAATCCGCGTTGTGAACCTCATCCACAATCTTTCGCCAGTACGTCCCGGTAGCGCCCAACACATTGGCTTTGTCGACTGAAGTAACCTTCTGTCCCTTCAAGCGAGCCATTTCAAATGCCGCCCGCGCGATGTTGACGATCTGCCAACGTTCGTAACGGCACGTATCCTCGGCCCAGTTGCCATCGGGATCAATCCGCCTTTCGCCGAAGTAGTCGCCGCCGATCAGTTCACGGAAGAACGTGATCTCGAGCCCGCCTGCAATCAAGCGGTTTTTCAAAGGCGAAATTTCCTCGAGCCAGTTGTAGATACGCACAGGCCGGATGTTGCACCCCAGTCCAAATTCCTTTCGCATTGGGAGCAACGCGTGCTTCTCCGGCCTTAGCGCGGACTCCAGTGACCCGTCTCGAGCCGGCAGCCCTACGGCACCAAACAAGATACAGTCGCACGAATGGCATACATCCCATGTCTTCTGCGGCATGGTGTCGCCACAATCGTCATAGGCCGCCCATCCGACTTTGGCCGGATAAAGGGTGAAGGTGTGACCTCCGAGCTGAGCCGCCTTGAAAAGAATGGGCTTGCACGCTCCCATCAGTTCAGGCCCAACACCATCGCCAGCCAATTCAGCAATACGTACGTGCATCGCTATGCCTCCGTGGTTTTTAAGAAAAGAACGGTCGTTAACAAACAACGAACTTCGTCAGTATTAGCACATTTCGTGTTTTACGCAAGCAAAAAGATATATGTTTTGTACCTACAAATTTGTGATAATATTACCCAATGAATATCATTGTTGCATCAAAAAATCCTGTAAAAATTGAAGCGACTCATGCCGGATTTGCGGCCATGTTTCCTGGCCAAGAACTAACAATGGAAGGAATTTCTGTTCCATCCGGCGTAAGCGACCAGCCAATGAGTAACGAAGAAATAATAAAAGGAGCAGAAAATCGAGCTCGAAACGCCGCACAATCATCTCCTGCTGGAGATTTTTTCGTTGGACTGGAAGGCGGAGTGGAAGACAATGACGGAAAAATGCACTCGTTCGCTTGGATCGCGATTTGCGACAAAAATGGCAAAATTGGTTTTGGAAAAACAGGCGAATTTATTTTGCCACAAAAGGTTCGAGAATTGATTCTGGGCGGTATGGAACTGGGACAAGCCGATGATGTTGTCTTTAATAAATCAAATTCCAAGCAAAAAAATGGTGCCATCGGTATTCTCACAGATAACGCAATCGAACGAGCAGAATTCTATCGGCAAGCAGTGATTTTCGCGTTAATTCCCTTCAAAAATCCAACACTTTACTGAAGCTTCACTTCGGCAACAAAAAAGACGGCCTAAGCCGTCTTTTTAAAAATAAGCACTGTGTACTGAGCACCGACCTACTCTTACCAAAGCAAGAAGCTAGGCTACCATCGGCGCTGATGAGCTTAACTGCCGTGTTCGGAATGGGAACGGGTGTACCTCATCGCTACAGGCA